>Ga0265301_10000244_pt1 | contig 86471 bp, 79 predicted proteins | sample AusTroGonzalo_MG_2_FD_193488 | JGI IMG/M metagenome (GOLD analysis project Ga0265301, IMG submission 193488) | Bovine rumen microbial communities from tropical cattle in Woodstock, Queensland, Australia - Gonzalo_04 | ecosystem: Host-associated > Mammals > Digestive system > Stomach > Rumen ... | reverse complement strand
AGGTTAAAGATACGATTTAATGATACTACGTATTCGGTTTATGATGATACGGTAGAACCGTAACCCCCATCCGGCTATCGCCGCACTCCCCCAATGGGTGAGAACTAAAATATTCCGCCCCTTTTTTTGGGGGACCACGTAATGGTGGCGGGGGTTGAACCAACCCTTAATATTTTTGAATAATGTATCATTTTTTGCTTGCACTGGTTAAATATTTTTGTCTACAATCTCTGTAAATAATGTAGGGGATATTGTGTCAAAAGTCGTAGAGCCGCCAATTTTAATATCAAAAGTATTAGCCTTTGTGTTGGCGACATCTGTTGTCGTATTGGGCGTATTGGTGTATACTTTGTTTAAAATGGCACCACTTGAACGGCCAGAAGTGTTCTTTTTGTATACCCCACGTGGTAATTTTACAGACATGATCATTGAACCGATGGTTCCAGATGCGACAAATCAAAAAACACTTGAAAGATATAAAAGAGGATTTATACGCGAATATGTAATTGCTCGTAATACGTTAAATTCGGGAACAAACGTTGTTATAACTCGTAATAATTGGTCTAAATTGGTGAACCCATGGTCATCCGAAAATGTTTGGAAATCTTTTATAAACACAAGGTTATATCAACAATATCAATTTAGTGATACTCTGCCGACAATGACATGTTCTGTGAATTTTCCAAATTCAACAAATACACCCGCAGTTGTTCCATTAAACAACGATATGTATGAGGTAAATTTTGCTTGGATATGTGAAGATGAAAATATTGGTGGACATATTATACAAAAAAATTATAAGATAATGATAAGAATTAGATCAGATCTGAATAAACAGGTGCGAAAAGATTTGAATAAATTGCGTAATAACCCGCTTGGAATACAGGTGATTAGTTACGAGGTTCAAAATGACAAAGGTGACCCTTTGAATTCAGATATGGAATCGTAATAGGTTTAAGAAACGGAAGGATTATGAAAATGACATTTAAAAAAGCGTTTATGTTAAATGTTTCTTTGTTGACAGTTTTATGCTGTGCTTTTCATATTGAAAGTGCATTTGCAGTTTCCGCAGATGATACATTTCAAGTTGCATGGGATAACCCAAAGATGAATATGGCATCGGGTTCTAGCCAGCCTGGATACGCCAATTTATTCTGGTCCAAAGGAACGGTATTACCGATAAAAACGCGTAACGGGATGTCGACATTGGTGACATTACCAATGGGGGAAAAGATTGCGGATATTATGGTTGGTTCTGATGGACTTTTTGAATTAAATGTCGAAAAAGGGTCCAATATAATGTACATCACCCCAAGTTCTGATAATAATGGTGCTGATACAAATATGATTGTGACGGGTGAATCTGGAAATGTTTACACGTTTTATTTGCGTGCATATCCTGTGAATTCAAATGAAATTTCTTATTCCCAGGTTGATATTTCGTTGGGCAATGGTGGTGCAGTGTCTAGTAATGGAACACCTGTAGCATCTGGTCGTATGGGGTCTGTGTTTAACAAACCTGCTTCGTCTAAGTCAGTAATTGGTGTTGATGGGGAAGATTATGGTTGGATAAAGACGATGAAAATTGATCCATCTGAATTCCGTTTTGATTTAGATATCTTTGTTCCAAATCCAGATGATTATGTAATTGCACCGGAACGTGTATGGCGTGACAGAATATTTACTTATATTGATTTTGGTGACAAAGTAATTTCTATGACACAACGACCAGTTGTATCATTGTTGGTCGAAGGTGGCGAAAGCCCAGTTAGTTTCAGAACAGATGGTGAAGATGGCCGTTTATTGATTGTAGAAGCCGTTGGCGATATGGTATTGCGCAGTGGTCAAAGAATTGTATGTATCAAAAAACGTGAAAAACCGTTCTTGATTGCAGATACTGCATCTGTGATGGCTTTGGCAGAAGCTAACGTCGCACAATCATTGATGGCAAATCAATCATTGAATAACATGGCGTATAATGACGAAATGTATGCAATAAATGCGAACTATAATAATTATACAACAACGCCAACTATGGTTTATAATCAATCTCAAAATGTTGGTGGTGGGTATGGTTTGACATCTGGTGGTGTCAATATGATTCCTATGGAACATGTGACTGCGGGTTCGTATTTACCACAAACAAATATACCTTTGATTTCCAGCAATCAAATGGGTGTTGCGGTTGAATTGAAATCTGATACATCTGTAAAGGCGTTGAATGATTATTGGACTGATTTATTGGCAAAATTCAGCGGTGATGACGGTGTGGGTGTTTTGACTCCATATAAAAACAGCGTGTTTTTCGCAGTTGATGAACAGGGGGTTGGTGATTTAGGTTCTGAATCTGCAACGGCGCGTTTGTATCGTTTGCGTATTGGACCTTTGGCTGATATAGACACTGCTCAAAGATTATGCGATCAATTATTAAAATTCAGTGGAACAAGTTGTCACGTGGTAAGAATACAATAAAATGAATATACAAAAGATAAAACAACAATTAAAAGATTTTCGTTCTACAACACCTAAACACATACAATGGTTGTTGTTGGGGGCTGCTTTTGTTGTTGTTATTATGTTGTTGACATTGGTTTTAAGCCACAAATCGAATGATAATGAAAAGATAGAATCTGCAAGCAAACAGGTATCTTTTTCTGCACAGCCAGATAAAATAGATTTAACAGGTGTTATTGTTGGCGAAACTAAAAACCAGAACGTGACTTTGACGGTCAATACGCCCGTGGTGTTGGATAGTGTTTCTATTGATACATCAGATATTACAACTACAAATAATTGTGATAATTTAGCTGATTCTTGCATTATAAATGTTATTTACAAACCAAATGCACCTATATCAGAATCTGAAACAACATTAAAAATAACGTGGCATATTTTATCTCAACAGGATGTATTGCAAACTTTTGATATCCCTGTGATTTACGATGCGGTAAAAAAAGAAGAACCTGCAAAAAAACCTGAAATTGTAAAAAAAGTTGAAGAACCAGCGGCTGAAAAAAAATCAGAAGTTGTTGAACCTGTTAAACAAAAACCAGTTGAAGAAAAGCCTGTTGAACCTGAATCCATTATTGAAGATATAGAAGATGATGATACTGTCACAGATGTTGTTATACCTGATGATAATGATGACATTGAAGAACCAGAGGAAGAAATAATCGAAGAACCGGTCAAAGAAAAAACCGTAAAAAAGGCAAAATCTGAACCTGTTCAAAAAAAGATAGAGGAAGAAATTCGTTCGATTTCAAAACCAAATATTTTTGAAGAAAAAATTGATGATTTTGTATTGCCTCCTGAAAAATGTTCTGATTTTGCCATACCAGGCTATAATCAATCGGGTGTTCAAATTGGTTGGATAAAACCAGAAAATGGTGCAAATTATTTTCATCCATTTTCAGATAAAGATTGTTCAAATCCGACTGGAAAATACGATTTTTCAACTGGATTGATTATTTCATTAGAAGATGGTTCTCGTATGGGCACCGATGCAAATCATATTGGATATAGAAATGTCAGAATGCGTGGTAGTTTATCTATGCCAAATCTTTCACCTGCAAATTCCGATGAATCATTGATAATGGATGGCAAAGTTGGTGATAACGCGGCAAAGACGACTGGCAGAGGTCCAAAACTTTTCAGTGCTGGCGACAGTTATAGCAACGAACAAAAAGAATGGTCCAAAAAAGTAGAAGGAGAATTATTGCTGGGAACAGCAGATGAAGAATCTGTGACATCTTCAAAACCATACGACAGAACGTTTATATTACGTCAGTTTAAACCTATTCCTGCAACGATTGTATCCGAAGTTCGTGCAGACCCCAGCGTTTATGGGTGTGATAAAAGTGGTCAAAATTGTAGCCCAGAAAAAAATCATAGCGTTCCTGTGCGTGCCACCGTCGATCGTAATGTATATTCTGACAATGGCCGAACAATTATTATTCCAACAGGAACTTTGTTAATGGGGTATCTGGACGGTGAATTACCTGGGCCATACCAGGCTGTGGGTCGTATGAACATAAGATGGTATCAATTTATTCGTCCGGATGGTGTCGAATTTAATTTTCAGACAACTGGTGAAGACCCATATTCTGGCGATGCTCAGGGTCGTATAGGTGTTCCAGGTCATGGCAGCACAGATTATATTGAACAAATGGTAATGCCGATATTGACATCATTGGTTCCTGCTGCGGTTAATATGATTGCACCAATTGCGGATACTGTTATAAATCAAATTGATTTGGATAACAATACGATTGTTCAATCAGGCACAATGCGTTCATCAGAAATGGCAAAACAAGAAGTTATTGAAACGTGGAACAAAGTTGCACAGAAATTATTAGTTGATGTTATGGCAAATACAACACCACCGTTTTCAATTGCTGCCGGGACACGTATAAATGTATATTCGCCAGTTGATTTGATTGTATCGTGCGAAGGGACTGGCAAAAAATGTGATCTAATTCCAGCAGGTTCTAAAAAACGCCGTGCGTGGAGTGACTTAAAGAAACAAGTCACGGATGTAGAAGATACTACAACTTGGGTTGGACAGATGAGACGGTTTAATTTAGACAAGTTTTGTGACACAGATTCAAAGGGTATGATGAGGGCAGCCGATAATTGGGCAGCATCTGGTTATGATTATCGTACTGTTGCTGTGTATTGTGAATCGCAAAATTACAAGGCTATAAATAACGCAAAGTATGATGTATACAAAGAACAAGTTCAACAGCAATATGATGAAAAATACAAAGATGATACAAAAGCATATAACCAAGATATTTTAAAATTACAATACGATGATGATGGCAATATCGTCAATCCGTTTGCAAAACCTGTGACACCTGTTGCAGAGATTGTTAATGCTGCTGATGAAGCTTTGTTATGTTCAGACGGTGTTTCATCGCCTGATTCAAATGGCTGTTGTCCAGGTGAAACATTTTTCGATAATGGCCCGTTGGATGCAGATAACCCAGATGGGCCTCATGAATATGTTTGTTGTCCTGCAGATGACCCCGAAGGCGAATGTTTTGATCCGATAAAATTACAATAAAAAATCTGCAATTGCAGATTTTTTTTTACAATATTCTTGTTTTTATTCGATTCGAAGTCCCAGGAATAAATACCTGTTTCGAATCGATTTTCTGATTCGGGTTTCTATTCAAAGTTGTATCATTTTACACGATTCAATTTTTGCTTTAATTTTAATTGCATGAATAAAATGCAAATAAATAAACAATAAAAACAAAAGGATAAAGAAATGACAAATATAACGGCAGAAAACAATTTGAATTTTTCAGAAAAATTCCAAAATTCAGAACAACTCTGGTTTTGGTTTTTGTATTCTAAATCTGTTCAAAATGGTTTTATACACAATCATTCTTCTATAAAAAGACCGTGCGAATTATTAGATGTAGAAACTCTGATAACTAAATTATATTTATCTGGAAAACTTTCAGACGAACAATTAGATGTTATGAAAAAGTTTGGGGATAAAAAACGTGCACCACATCAATATATTTATTCTGAAAATTGTGCCGCTGGGCTTTGGAATTCAGCTATGAAAACATTAAACGATGCGGCCCGTAAAAATGGGTGGATAGAATAATAAATACGTAATAATTCTGGTTTATGGGAGATATAAGGGAATAAATCAGAATACATATAAAAATGGTTCAATTATATGATAATGTATATTGCTTTTTCTTCAAAAACACATAAATTATATGCGAAAATTTTATGCAAAAAATTTCGCCATTGCGCACCTGTTTTATGCTATAAAAATAAATGTGTAATGTATCAATTTATTTGTCCACGAAAAACAGTCCCTATTTCACTAACATATCGTGATATAAATATACTTAAAAGATATGGGTGGGTATTTATAAAATTTAATGGGAAACTTATTACAGATAATATTAAATACAACAATTCTTTGACATGTGTTCAATTTACAAAATCGTTCTGCGGAATAAAAAACAAAAGCATCCAGACACCAGATGCTTTGTTTAAATATTTAATAAAACGATAAATTATTTTACTGTCTTTTTAATTACATACATTTGGAATATACCAAAGATATTTGATACAGTCCAATAAAGCACTAAACCAGCCGGCATCCATGCAAACATAAACGTAAATAATATTGGCAACCATTTCATAACTCGTTGCGTTGATGCCATAGGATCATTTTTATTTGTCGTTTTCTGTGATGACTGCAAGAACTGTTGTAACCACATAGTCACACCCATTAAAATCGGCAAAATAAAATATGGATCCATCACAGACAAATCAGATATCCACAAAAAATGTGCGGAACGCATAGGAACGGATATCAATAACGCCTTGTACAATGCAAAAAAGATAGGTATTTGTACCAACATCGGCAAACAGCCCGACATTGGTGATGTCTTGTACGTTTGATATACACGCATCATTTCAACCTGTTGACGAGCTTTGTCATTAGCATATAATTTTTGAATACGTTGTAATTCTGGTTGCATCTTTTGCATTGCCATGGTTGAAACATAAGATTTACGTGTCAATGGCCACATCAAAAGGCGCAAAATCAAAGTCATTAAAATAATTGCAATACCATAGTTTCCAACAAACGCGAACAGCCAATTTATCATCCATAACATAGGTTGTGCAAAGAACCAGAACCACCCATAATCAACCGTTTGGGAAATTCCTGGAATATTTTCAGATGCCGCATCCAATACTTTTGCAATACGCGGACCTGTAAACAAATATGTATCTATTGTTTTTTCAGCCCCAGCCATAACTTTTATTGGTGCTGCCATAGTATCTGCAAAATATAATTCACCATTTTTCTTTAAACTGATGGTTTGATCGTTTGCGTCAATTGAAACAATGGTTTCCCAATATTGTTCTGCAAAGCCAAGTGAGCCTTTGACTGTGGAAAATGCATAAGATTTTCTATTTAAATCATTCCAATTTTCATAATCCAGGTTTGAATTTGCATAAACAACGCCACCCGTTTCAACCACAGATGTGTTTTTTTCTTTGGCCCCAGTGATTATACGTGCGTACGGTGTAATATTTATTTCAGATTTTGAATTATTTTTAATTGTATCTGATATCTTTATCAAATAATCTTTGGCAGAAATATTACGCGTAAAATGCACCTTGTCTTTGTTTTGCCAGCGCATTTCTTTTGTTTTATTTTCCCATTTAGTATTTATATTTGGTGTTTGTGTATCGGATGAAACAAAACCAATTTCTACAAAATTATTTTTATCGTTTAATAGTGTCACAGCATCATCAGAATTGACCGATTGTTTATGTTCTTTTAATGCGACATTTGATATACGTAATCCCGTCACATCAAATGATATTTTATCAGAATCTTGTTTTGTGGGACTTAAATTAGAAACCTCTATGTTCACAGGTTGTACTATTTCATTTTGCACTTTCTTTGATTGGAAAAATGTTCCAATAATCCACCATGACAACAGGAATAAAATCAACCATCCCCAAAAACCGATAGAACGTCCAGATTTAGCCTGTTGCGCACGCCCAGCATTCCATTGATTAAACCCAGAATTATTATCAAGATATTTTACCATATTATTTTTTTCCTTTGATACTATTGATACAACGACGTCTGTTTATGAAAAGATTTATTAAATATAAAATCACACCAAAAGTTATGAAAATATCCCCGATGTTAAATATAGCCGGAAATGTCCACCAACCACCGAAATGCCATTGAATAAAATCAAGAACCGCGCCGAAACGAATTCTGTCTATTAAATTACCAAGCGCACCACCAATTATCATGGCAATCGGCAATCTTTCATATACAACAGATTTTTTAAACAAATAATAGAGTAAATATGCGATTATGATAGCAGTTATACAACTTAGTATCGTGGGCATTACGCCATTAAATACAGAAAAAGATATCCCTGGATTCCAAACAAAATGCACATTAAACACATTTGCTAAACCATAATCACTGCCCAATATATATTTCCAGGGAATAAATATGCCTTCTATATTACACTTTGCACAAATAGCATTTGGATCATAAACCATATTACCGTATGTGGTGGCTAGAAAAGTCAACAAACGCGCCTTAGAAAAAAAGTCAATCAAAAAAACAATAACTATAATTGCTATGTATTTTAAAAATTTTTTCATTATGCGCTCCTTTAATTTTAGCAAAATATAGCAATTTCATTATGTAAAAGCAAACACTAAATATTTATTTACCATCAATAGGTTTTTTAACGTTCGCATAATTATTTGCACGTAAATCTGCAACCAAAGCATTTACTTTTGCGCTTGATAACCCTAGTGTTGTCATAACATTTTCACCAACCGTGAACGAAGATTCTATGATTTCGGGCGTCGCGCTTTTTGCACCCAATGCCAATAATTCTTGGGATGTTCTTAAATTATGAGCGCGCGCGAATATCTTGGTCCGTTTCGACATACCGTGCACTGTTTCTACAATATCAGCAGTCACAGCAGCATCATTTACAGCAATAATCACGGCGCGAGTTTTAGATACTTTAAAGTTTGCATCTAATAAAATTCTTTTCTTTCGTGAATCACCAAATATCACGTTATATCCTGCCTCACGTGCCATAACTACATTATCCACATTTGCATCAATCGCAGTGTATGATATATTTTCTGATTCTAACATTTGTGCAACAATTTGTCCCATACGGCCAAAACCGCAAATAATAACAGTTGGAACGTCATCTTTTGTTGAAACTGATAATTTTTTGTTTGAAGATTTGTTAAATATTTTTCCCGTTTTCAATAACCCATCATGTATCAACAATAGTATAGGCGTCAACATAATTGATACGATTATGATAGCGATTAAAACCTCTTGGTGTTCTGATGGAATTGCTTCTATCTTATTAGTTCTCATTGTCTGTAAAATCAACAAACCAAATTCGCCGCCTTGGGCTAAAATCAAAGACATCAAAGTTGATTCTCGTGCAGACACATGACGCACACGCGCAACGATAAACAAAGCGAAAAATTTTATCAACACCAACCCAATGCAACCAATTAAAATCATATCCCAATGCGTTTCTAAGAATGGCAAATCTAATCCCATTCCCAGCACTATGAAAAAGAAAGCCAAAAATAATGTAGCATATGGTTCAACCAATGCATTTATTTGATGTCTGTAAACTGTTTCAGAAACCAACATACCCGCCAAAAACGCACCCAGCGCAGGAGGTAATCCCATCATATTGAAAACAACCGCCCAAAACGCGATATTCACCATGATGGCTAAGACAAAAGCTTCTTGAGATTGAATTTTTGCAACAACATGCATCAATGGGTTTATAATAAATTTGGAAACAATTATAACACCTAAAATTAAACCAACAGACATAACTAAAATATCAATCGCGGATGCCCCCAGATTAATAGATTTGCCCGTCATTACCGGCAACATTGCCAATAGTGGAATTGATAATAAATCTTGGAATAAAAGAATTGAAAACGTCTGTCGCCCCAGATTTGTTTGCAACTGATTTTTATCAATTAAAATTTGTAAATCTTCAGATGTGCTGGACATTGCCAAAATTAAAGCAATCATTATTGTCCCCATCAAAGTCCATTGGGTAAGTCCAACTAAAATTGGAAACAGCATCACAGCAACCATTAAAACCTGCGACGCACCAAGTCCAAAAATAGTCCGTCTGAATTGCCATAGACGGCGCATATTGATTTGCAAACCAATGTTAAACCATAAAAACATTATGCCCAAATCACCAAGGAAAGTCCACGCCCCAGACAATTCAAACAATCCCAGAACATGCTGGCCCGCTAATACACCAGTCAATAAAAATGCCAACAAAGTCCCCATTCTGAAAAGTCGCATAAAAAATACCGCGACAAACGATATCAAAAAAAACAAAAGTGTTGCAGTTGACATTTTTTCTCTCTCCCAATTCAATAGTTATATTATAACAAATTTGAATCTATATTTTCCATTATTTTTAAAAATGTTTCTGGTGCCAATTCTTCGGCACGTTCTGTTCCATTTAATCCGTATTTTTCCCAATCTGTTTTTACAATGCCACGTATCATCTTACGTCTTTGTCCAAACAGTTTTGCAGTTATTTTTTCAAGTTTGTTTATATCTGTTATTTTTTCAATTTTATTTTTATTTGGAATCAATGACACAACAGCAGATTGAACCTTTGGTCGTGGTACAAATGCAGTATTTGGAACATCAAATAAAATTTTTGTATCACAAATTAAATTTGCTAATACAGACAAACGACCATATTGCGCATCACCAACATTTGCGACAATACGTTGCGCAACTTCTTTCTGAAACATCAATGTCAAAGATTTGATATTTTTGCCATCAACCATTTGGTGTAACCAATTTATCAACAATTCGGTACCAACATTGTATGGTAAATTAGAACAAATTGCATAACCCGTTTTATCAAATTCTTTCAAATTCGTTTTCAATGCATCACCAAAAATGACATCCAGTCGACCATTTGATGCATCGATTATTTTTGATAAAATTGGTTCTGTTGTTTTATCTTTCTCGATAGCAACTACTTTTTTTGCGCCTGCCAATAACAAAGCGCGCGTCAAACCGCCAGGACCTGGTCCAACCTCTATGACAATATTATCTTTTATATTTGGAACAGAACGCGCAATACGGCCAGTTAAATTTAAATCAAATAAAAAATTTTGCCCAAATTGTTTTTTGGGTTCCAGACCGCAATCGCGCATCATTTCTGACACAGGCGGCAAAGAATCGATTTTATCAATCATAATTTTTTACGTCCCCCAAATGCCAAAGTTAACGTGCCATCGTCTATATAATCTAAATCACCACCCAATGGCACACCCGATGCCAATTCAGAGAAAGATACATTATCATCATTTATTGTTGAAATTATATATTGCTGGGTGGTTTTGCCCTCTATGGTATTAGGCAATGCAAAAATAATTTCAGATATATTTTCATTTTTTATGCGTGCCGCGATATTAGCAATATTCAAATCATCAGGCGTTATTCCACCAACACCAGACAAATTTCCACCCAACACATGATAACGTCCGTTAAATACACCTGACTTTTCAATAACCAAAACATCAGACAAATCACGAACAATGCACAATTGCCCATTTTGACGTGAAACATCAGAACAATATTCGCACGTATCAGAATCAGTCAACACACCACATATTGAACACGGATGTATAGTTTTTGCCGCATCTAATAAAGAGTTTGCCAATATTTCAGCCCGACCATTTTTATCCTGTAATAAATTTAAAACAATACGTGTCGCAGCCCGCGTTCCTACACGTGGTAATTTTGCAAACTGTTTAATAAGTTTTTCTATCTTTATATTCATATCTTTTAATGAAATATATAACAATCTATGCCATTTGCAACAGCAGAATTTTTTGCATTTGATGCCGCCGCTTCAGACAAACCGTTTACACGCACACGATAAAGTCCCGAATCATTTTTTTCTATGACTGGGTTTAACCCGGTTGCATTTTTAACGCGCGCGACCTGATTCTTTGCAGAATCTAAGGATGAAAACGCACCAAATTGAACACCCGTAGTGCCAGAATTATAAGAAACAGGTTTGCTTGCTTTATAATCTTGAGCATATTTCATAACAGGATTATTTTGAGTCGGCACAGCCGCATATACATTATCTGTTTTATTTGTCATCACTGGTGTATTATTTCCCAGTTTACCAAAACCCAAATTCAACATCTTTGTTGCAACATTTGCACGAACATCTTTGTTTTCCGCTCCCAACACAACAGCTATTAAATGTCTGCCATCTCTTTTTGCGGTGGCAACCAATGAATACTTTGATTTATTTGTAAAACCCGTTTTCATACCATCACAGCCTGGATACGTTCCCAATAATCTGTTGGAATTCGTGTATGTTTTTCCATTATATGTCCACGATTTTATACCAAAATATTTCCAATATTGTGGAAAATGTTTATATACTGCCACAGCCAGCAATGCAATATCACGCGCAGTAGACATATGATCATCATTTGGCAGCCCCGATGAATTTTCAAAATTAGTATTTTGCAAACCTATTTCACTTGCCACACGTGTCATTAAATCAGCAAAATTACCCTCTTTGCCACCCTTTAAATTTTCAGCCAACACGCGTGCAACATCATTTGCAGAATGCACTGCAACAGCTTTGATTGCATCTTCGACCTTTATCTTACTGCCCGCTGCCAATCCCAGTTTCACAGGTTCGGCATTTGCGGCAGATTGCGAAACAATCAAATAATCGTCCAAATGTAAACGTTTATGTTCCAGCGCATCAAAAGTTAAATACAAAGTCATTATCTTTGTTAGAGATGCAGGATAATTTAATTGATTTGCGTTTTCTTGATATAAAACATGTCCAGTATCAATATCTGCAACCAATACAGCACGATAATCTGCGGCATTTGCGCCGTAAAAAACACCCACCAATAATGCAATGCAAGTTAGTATTCTCTTCATAATCATAAATCATAGTAAAAATACTATTCTTGGGTCAACCTAAAAAATGTGTTTAATCTAATGTGCGCAGACTAATCTTATCTTCATCAACGATGACTAATTTACCGGTTCCGATACCAAATTGATGAACCGCACCAAATGCATCACGTTGACCAAATAAATATCCATCACAAATCGGTAAAACACCGCGCGATAAACATAATTGATTTGCGACCACATTATCAGAACAAACAGCAATAATTGGAATATCTGGTCGACGGCAAGAAATCGCAGTTGTTGCGTTTGTTTCACGTGCAAAAACAACTATTGCGGAAACTTTATTTAATTCTGCCATCGAAACCACAGAACGCGACCAATCGTTTTCTGGAACGTTATCTATACCCGACCAATCATATGGGTTTGCCACGGTATCACTGTCTGCATAAGACAAAATTTTATTCATTGTTTCAATAACAGAAACAGGAAAATCGCCAATAGTAGTTTCTTCGGATGTCATTGTAGAATCTGTCCGCAAATATGCTGCATTTGCAACATCTGAAATCTCGGCACGTGTTGGAAATTCACTATGCACCATTGATGATAACATTTGCGTTGCCATAATCACAGGACGATTTAATTTTCTGCATTCACGAATAATTTGACGAGATGCCGCGGGCACTTGTTCAAAAGGCAATTCCACCGCCAAATCACCACGCGCAACCATAATTCCATCTGCCGCGGATGCAATATCAGAAATTCTTTTAACCGCATTAGGCCGTTCGATTTTAGCAATGATTTTTATTGGATGTGATGTACGTTCGGTTATAAAATCACGAACAGACGATATGTCTTCGGCACGCTGAACAAAAGATACCGCCACAAAATCAGGTTTTTTTGTTATTGCATATTCTAAATCAGCCCTATCTTTCGGGGTTAAAATATCTGTATCTATGTCTGTGTCTGGCAAATTAAACCCACGGCGCGACCAAATTTCAGTTCCGCGAATCACAGTTGTTTCAATTTTGTCATCAAATACCGCATCAACACGTAATTCTATTTTACCATCGTTTAATAAAATTCTGTCCCCAATATTTAAAGAACGCATAACATCTGCATCTGGTAATTGAACACGGTGTGCATTTCCCGGCATTTCATCAGAATCTAAAATGAATTTTTGACCAATTTTTAATGGATAATGGTTTTCGGTTTCGAAATTTCCAATTCTGTGTTTTGGACCCTGAATATCAACCATTATCGCAACAGGGATGCCTAATTTTTCCGAAACATCGCGTATCATGTCTATTTTTGCGCCCTGAACATCGCCAGTGTCATGACTAAAATTCAGGCGAAACACATTGACGCCAGCCTTTATCATTTCTGATATAACCTTAGCATTCTCGCTGGCTGGACCAATAGATGCAGTTATTTTTGTAAATCTAGACATTGAATTCCCCCTTACACTAATTCAAAATCATTTGATTTTTGTAAATGTTGATATATTATATATTACATACTTTTCACATAAAACACAAGAGGAAGGATATGAAAAACGCAAATCATGGTGCAATAGATAACGCTCAGTTAATCAGTATTATTGAACGTATTGAAAAATTAAACGAAGACACTGCTGCAATCGCTGCCGATATCAAAGAGGTTTATAATGAGGCAAAATCAGCAGGATACGATCCAAAATATATTCGCCAAATGATACGGTTAAGAAAGTTGGATCCAGATGAATTGGATGAAGCTGATGAATTGACCAAAATGTATCGTGATGCATTGGGGTTATAATTGAAAAAATTTACTCGCAATATTGAAGATTTTATTTGTGCACATTGTAATGCACACGTTTCGGGCAATGGTTATACAAATCATTGCCCACATTGTTTATGGTCGCGTCACGTTGATAATAACCCTGGCGACAGACAATCAACATGTGGCGGTATGATGCGCCCAATTGGTGTTGAAACAAAAAATTCAGAATACATTATTATTCATAAATGTGAAAAATGCGGCAAAGAAATTCGTCAAAAGGCATCTGAAAATGACGATATTGACGCAATAATTGCTATATCATCAAATTCAGATTTTATTTTCGGCAATTAAAATTATTTCTTTTTTGCGGCGGCAATAAACGCATTGAATATCGGATGACCCGTAAACGGGCTACTCTGAAATTCGGGGTGAAATTGGCCCGCTATGAAAAATTTATGTGATGGAATTTCTATCATTTCTGGCAATCTGCCATCTGGTGACATGCCTGATATTATCATACCGTTCTTTTCTAAAACATCTTTGTATTTTATATCAACTTCGTAACGATGACGATGCCGTTCTGAAATATGTGATGTGCCGTAAACCTTTTCAGCCAATGAATTTGGTTTTATATCACATGGATACGCCCCCAACCGCAAAGTTCCACCCATATCGCCCGTATCACAATCAGACATTATTCCAACAACTGGTGTGCAATCTTTTGCAAATTCAGAAGAATTAGCATCTTTTACACCAACAACATCACGCATAAACTCTATGACAGAAACCTGCATGCCCAAACAAATACCCATAAATGGCACATTGTTTTCGCGGGCGTATTTTGCAGCGGCTATTTTACCGTCCACACCACGTGTTCCAAAGCCCCCAGGTATCAAAATACCATCAACATCTTTACAATCTTTCGGTGAAAAAGCTTCTGCATTTATCTTTTTTATTTTTACATGCACATTGTTTTGAATACCTGCGTGGAACAATGCTTCGTTTAATGATTTATAAGCATCTGCAACATCAAAATATTTACCAACCATACCGATTACACAATCAGGTAAATCAGCGTCCAAATGATTTACTATTTTATGGAATTTTTCCATATCACCAGATTTATTTTCTAAACCAAAATGTTCTGCGATTATATCAAAAACACCCTGCTCTTCATATACCAACGGAATTTTATAGATATTATCTACATTCATACTGGTAATAACATTTTTTGCAGGCAAATTACAAAACATACCGATTTTTGCACGTTCTTCATCCGTCAACATGCGCGGGGAACGAACAAATAAAACATCTGCCTGGATACCATTTTCCAACAATCGCCGCACAGACATTTGGGTTGGTTTTGTTTTTAATTCGCCACTTTGCTCTAAATAAGGTGCCAATGTTAAATGCGCAAACATAACATTACGACGACCAACGTCATTTGCAAATTGACGTATTGATTCAAGGAATATCTTGCCTTCAATATCCCCAACGGTTCCGCCAATTTCACAAATAACAAAATCAGTATCTGTGGGGCGCGCAATATATTCTTTGATTTTATTAGACACGTGCGGAATCATTTGAACCGTAGCACCTAAATAATCACCATGTCTTTCTGCATTTAATACATCCCAATAAATTCGACCACCCGATACAGAATCATTGCGTGATAATTTAACACCTAAAAATCTTTCGTAATATCCCAAATCTAAATCTGTTTCAAAACCGTCGTTTGTGACATAGACTTCACCATGTTGCAATGGCGACATAGTCCCCGGGTCAACATTTAAATATGGGTCAAATTTACGAACATGAACACTGTATCCACGGGATTGAAGAAGGGCGCCCAACGATGCCGCTGAAACGCCCTTGCCTAAACTTGATACAACACCACCAGTAACAAAAATATATCTAGACATAAGTTTTTCTCCTTATGTGAAATTATCATAGGAAATTATTGATTGCGATGCAACTAAATAAAATTCTATAATTTCAATTATGAAGGAATTTTTAAATAACCAATATAAAAATCTATTTTTATGGTCGCCGTTTGTCACAGCGTTCGGGGCGGCACTTTATTTTTCATTAGACAAAGAACCGCTGTTTATATTTCCATTTATAATAACTGTTTTAAGTGCTGCGATAATATTCAAAAACAAAAATATATTTATTCGTGCAATCGCTTTGTTTATATTCGGATTTTTCTATGCTATGTCTTTCACTAGAATCATGGATACACCGCAAATTCGTGATTCTTTTGGCGAAATAGAAATATCAGGCAAAATAAAAAATATTGATTTTACAGATGATACGACATACATATTTTTAAACGTGCCCATAAATCAGATAAATTCAAAAGACAATTCGGATAGATATGCAAATATACGTATATCTATCAAAGACGAATCAAACTTTAATATCGGCGATACAATTACAGGAACGGCACGAATATTCAAACCATCTCAAAAATTTGCACCTGAATCTTTTGATTTTGCACGTTGGGCATATTTTTCAAATTTATCTGGGACTGGTTTTTTCACAAACTATACAATAACAAAATCAAACGAATCAAATCTCAGAACATACATTCACGAACAAGCAAAATCAAAATTGAGTGATGCTTTGGTGTTGGGTTATAAAAAATCATTATCTGAAAACGAACAAAAAATTTGGAAATCGGTTGGATTGGGGCACGTATGGTCTATTAGTGGTTTCCATATGACATTAGTTGGCGGATGGTTATTTGCTTTGTTTTATTTAATATTTCGTTCTATTTCTAAAATTTCCAAAAGAATTCCTGCAAAATATCCTGCCATAATTTGTGCTTGGTTTGGGTTATTAGGATATTTAGTCATATCGGGTATAAACGTAGCAACAATTCGTGCATTTTTAATGGCGACTTTGATTTTTGCTGCGACAATTTTTGGTCGTGGTGTGTTATCTTTGCGAAATGCAGTGCTAGTATTTTGGATAATGTTTTTATTTAACCCATTCTTAGTTATGCATGCCGGATTTCAATTATCGTTTGCTGCTATATTTGGTTTACTTTGGTTTTATCAAGACAGTGAATACAAAAAACGCACTGCGTTTAATAGACTTTTTCATTTCTTATATTGCGCATTGATGACAGCAATTATCGCAACACTGTTTACTTTGCCGTTCATTGTTTCTAATTTTGGAAATATACCGATATATAGTTTAATTGGAAATTTAGTTATATTGCCAATTTTTTCTTTGATAATTATGCCACTGGTTATGATAGGAACAATATGCGCTTTGTTTGGAAATATGTTTTTTATCAATCTTACAAACGATATTTATAATTTTAGTTTGCGCCTGGCAGAACATATTTCCAATCTGCCACATGCGAATATAGTTATGCCTCACGTTCCAAGTGTTGTTTTGGTTTTATTTATAATTGGAATGCTATGTGTAATATTCATTGAAAAATTTGATTCTCAAAAATTTATACAAAAAAATATAAATTATTGCATCGGTGGCGTTTTTATTGTTTTAGGGTTGATAATTTTTATACTAACACCACGACCATTATTTTATGCGACCCCAGATCATAAATTGGTTGGTTTTGTTGTTGATAAAGAAATTCAATTTAATAAATCGCGCTCAGCTCAACATTATTTTGCTTTCAATACATGGCGTAAATACAATAACGAAATTGATTCAGACAAAAACAAAAGATATAAATGCAAAAACGGATTGTGCATATATAAAACAGAAAAATGGAATTTAGTATATATGCAAAACTTTACAACAATTATGAAAAATATGGAACAAATGTGTGCTGACAAATCTATTGATTACATCGTGACAACATTTGATATAGATGTTCAAAATTGTAATGCTAAAATTTTAACCGATGGGATTTTGATTTATCCATCGGGATATATCAAAAATTTTTCAAATCATCGTCCGTGGCATATGATGCCTTAACAAAATAAAGACCGCTGGCTGGCGCATTTACACCTGCGGCACCACGTTTTTTTTGCGCAAAAATTTCATCAATATCATACGGTTTGCCTAAACCTATTTCAACCAAAGTGCCAACCATATTGCGAACCTGATGATGTAAGAAAGATCGAGCCACAAATTCAAAAACTATTTCATCACCATTTTGCGTAACAGTTGCCGAATCCAAAGTTTTTATCGGGCTTTTTGCCTGACACTGTGCGGCACGAAAAGATGTAAAATCATGTTTACCAATCAGTTTTTCCGCAGCCGCTTTCATTTTATCAACATCTAATTTTTGTGGAACCCACCAAACACGATTTTTTTGTAAAACAACCGGTGCAGAACGATTCAAAACAATATATTTATAAAATCTTTTTTTACAATCAAAACGCGAATGAAAATCATCAGATACTTTTTCACAACTCAAAACCGATACAGGTTCATTCATCAAATAAAAATTCAACGCACGCATAATTGTATTTGAATCTGTTTCTTTTTCTAAATCAAAATGTGCAGTCATACAAATTGCGTGAACACCAGCATCCGTACGCCCCGCAGATGACACAGTTGTATTTTCACCACAAAATTTATAAATAGCATCTTGAACCAAAGATTGCGCAGATGGCCCATCGATATTTTCTTGCCATCCAATTAAATTTGTTCCATCGTATTCAAGATTTATTTTATATCGCGTCATAAAATATATCTATTCCCCATATTTAATTTCACCACCACGCAGGCCATTTACAAAACTGCGCCAATCCATTGGATTTTTGCCACTTGGTTGAATTTTTGTTATTTGTAAATTGCCATTTTCGATTCGCGTTTCAAGTATCTTTACATCAACACCGTTTATCTTTGTTCGACCACACCCCAATGCACGAATTTGATTATGAATTTGTTGTGGTGTTTTTTTCCAATCTATGATTTCATCGTCACCTGTGAATTTGTGGGTAAAAACGATTTCACCAGCCTGAGGTACCGATTTATATTTTTCTGGATTTTCCAGATATTCATCTAATAATTCAATCGCCACATTTGAAACTTTGCGTTCCATATCTTGATTAGTATCGTTTTCGCCAATTAAAATATTTTTACGCAATAAAATGTCGCCACTATCCCATTCAGGCGCAATTTCCATTAAACAAACATCCATCTCTGTATCACCATTTAATATAGCCGTTTTTATCGGCGATGGCCCACGATATTTTGGTAATGAACTGGGGTGTATATTTATACATTTTGCAAAATTTAAAACATTGTCACCCAAGAAAGCACCGTACGATATAACCACAATAAAATCCGGTTTTTCGTTTACTAAATCAAAATCTTTGATTGAAGTATAAACTTTTAATCCGCGTGATTGTGCCCACATATCAACAGGTGATGGTGTCAGAATATGTTTGCGCCCCATCGGTTTTGGTGCGCGCGTAAACACCGCGATAATATCGTGTTTGTTAGCCAAGTCTTCAAAAACCGGAACAACAAAGTCATTTGTTCCCATTAAAATCAGTTTCATATTTTAATGTCTCCGATTTACTTTGCGCATCAACATTTCGCGCTTTACCCCAGATAAATAATCTATGAATAATACACCATCTAAATGATCTGTTTCGTGTTGCACAATGCGCGCAGGCGTCCCAGACATTTGTGCAGTCAAAGATTCACCCTTTTCATTTGTCCATTTAACAGTCACAGATTTTGGACGCGTGACGTTTGAATATACTGGCAACCCATCGGGGCCTAATACGGACAAACAGCCCTCTTCCATAACACATGTTTCTGTACTTTTGGATATAATTTCAGGGTTTATCATACGGTAAATAACATTGGTATCTGGATCCATCATTACTAAAAATCTTTGCGTGATGCCAACCTGGGGTGCCGCCAGGCCAACCCCATTTTGTTTTTTCATCATTTCTACCATTTCGTCCATGGTCTTTACCAATTCGGGTGTAATGTCCGATATTGGCGAACATTTTTCCCGTAAAATCAAATCTCCACAAAGTTTCATTTGCAACATTTATAAAACCTTTTATAATCTTATAAGGAATTGTAGCAAAGGATTTTCAAATGACAACTTATATTTTATTGCTTTTATTCATTATCGTTGTCTTGTTATTAGTATTGATATTTCGCAAACCAACGGTTGATATATCTGCCCTGCGTGAAGACAATACCAGATTACGTGAAAGATTGGCGGAAAGATTAGGAACTCTGTCACAAAATGCAGCGGAACTAAAAAACATCAGTTCTGATATTGCAAATTTCAAAGATATTTTAATGGGCAACAAACAGGCACGTGGTTCATTTGGCGAACGTCAATTGGCAGATTTGGTTGCGGATATTATGCCCCCAGAAACTTATGAATTCCAATGCGTATTGTCGACTGGGGTACGTCCTGATTGTGTGATACGTCTGCCATATCCGCCGGGTGACATGGTCATAGACAGTAAATTTCCACTCGAAAGTTATAACAGAATTTTAAGCGATAAAAATAATGTTGCATTCAAAAAACAATTTGAATTAGATGTCAGAAAACACATAGATGCAATCGCCGAAAAATACATTATTTCTGGTGTGACTGCAGAAAGTGCGATGATGTTCATTGCATCAGAATCTATATTTGAAGAAATTCATAGTGAATTTCCAGACACAATCGAATACGCGGCGCGTAAAAAAGTGTTTTTAGTATCCCCATCAACATTATGGGCAACATTAAACACTATTCGTGCAGTCTTATCAGATATAAAGATTAAACGCGTAGCGGGCAAAATAAAACGTGAACTTGATTTGTTGCTTGCTGATTTATCACGCTTAAACGACAGAACGGGGAATTTACAAAAACATTTTGCACAAACCACATCTGATATAGAACAAATACAAACTACTGTTGGAAAAATCACACCGCGCGCAGAAAAATTACGCAATATGGATTTTGGCGAAGACTAAAACTGTTAGATTTCTTTTCCTGCAACAGCTAACACTTTGTCTAAATTTGCAATATCTTTGTTTTTATCGTGCATAATGATATTTCTGAACATTACAGCACCCGCGTTACCAACAGTTAATGCCATTTGTTCTGCGAGCAAATTTGGGTATACAAAACGTGTATTACCACGATTATCATGATTATAAGTTATCATGAAGGAATCTGCCAACTGTTGTGCAATTTTATACTTTGGTGATTCCGGCGTTATTTTTTCGTACGGTATTTTTAATGCGTTATGATAAAAATCATTTTCCAAACGTTTTTTTGCTATATCCAAAAACTTTGGCATATCATTTGGACGGAATTTTCCGAAATCTTCCCCTGTGGCCACAACGCGTTCTTGATTATCATATTGTTGGTAGGTATTCGACAAACGCAATATCTGTTGCATTATATGCTCTTTGGCAAATGGTATTATACCAATATCTGTATTTATCAGCATTAAATATTGTTCAAAATGCATTAATTCATGAATAATTGTATTAACTATGATTTCTTGATTCGGCAAAGATTTAAGAACAATATAGCCTTCTCTACTAAAACCGCCACAAAATTTTGATATATCTTCATCAGATTCACATTTGAATCTAGGTGCAAAAACACCCCAGCCGCGAAATTTTACATACAAATCATAAAATGCTCGCGCGAATTCTGCATTATTATCTTTATATTTATTTGATAAATTTAATATCAAATCTGCATTAGCATTGAAGAAATTTAACACAGGATTGATATACTTTAAAAAATCTATACGACTTGTATATTTTACGGTTCCGTCATGTGCGGATACTTTCCTTTGGTTTATAATAAATTGTGGCAAATTACGTGAAAGTTTGGACATATCAATTCCTGGCTTTTCATCAATCTGCTTTTTTAATTCTTGTATTATATCTTTTTCAGCCCATCCGTCTGCCTGCATACGAAGCACAACATCAACCACGCCATTATCTGCGTATATATCTTTAACTTCATTTTCAATACTTTCAGAATCAACGATATACTCTAGCAATTTATCAACGATAAAATCTCTTTTTAACCCTAATTTTTCAAGGCGTGATATAGCATCAACAATTGGTATTTTTTCAACTTTTGTGCGCAAATTGTTTTGATAATTTACAATATCTTGTTTTATTTCTTCTTTGGTCATACCCATTTTTTTTGACCATGCGCCCAATTCGTGCCAAAATTTTTGGACATCTAAATTATTAAACCAATCTAAAGAATTTTGTATCACGATATAAATTATTTCTTCTGGGACGTTCTTTTTTTTCATTAATAAAATTTTATCAAATACAACATCATCTATTTCGATTTTATTAATATCTGTTTCTATTGAATTTACAGTTAACATGCATGCTATTTCTTGGGCAGTATGTGATGCAAGTCCAGATTCTGTAATAACACGCCATAAAAAATCTTGTAACAACACTGGAAAAACCTCTTGATTGTACATGTAATTATATCACAAGTGCACAAACAAAAGAAATTCTATTTTTGTTTTTGTTTAGATTCTGAAACTGATTTTGCCGTAATTTTTGTCTTGTGCTGCTTATATTCACATTGGATATCAGAAGATAATTTATCTATGATATTGGCGTTTTTAGAAAACGTTTTTAACAAATCTTTATCTTTTATAACTTTAAAAAATTCACTATTTAATAATTGACGTTCTGTATATTTATCGTTCAAATAAAGCATTAAATCGTAAAACCATCTGTTGTCTTGACGGATTTGCGTCATATATCTGTCCGTGGTATCAACAGATTCAACGTCTTCGTTATATTCAGAAACAAAATCAGAATCACCACCACACAAATTCACATTTTCGCGTTCAATCGCATTCAACATAAACGATAATAAATCACGATTGTTAATATTTTTACGCAAATATTTATCAGCATATGTTTTGACTAAATTCTTACTGGATTTACGATAATCAACCAAAGTATCAGACAAAATCATTATCATATTTTTTGATAAATCATTTCCAATTACATTGTGTGCATTGTTTTTGGGTATACCAACTGCCTTGACCGGTGAAACATTTTGTGGTGTATTAACGTTTGTGTCCGACAAAGAGAGTGTTTCTTGTTTCTTCATTACACACAAACAATAGCATACTCGTATTATTTGTCAAATCGATTTAATTTTTTGCGCACTTTTTCCATGACAAAGAATATTGAAGGTGTCAAAGTAAATGTCCATATCAATGATGCAATCATACCACCAATCATAACCGCACCCATCGCAACCTTTAACCCATCGTTTGACCATAATTGCGGAATCATCCCCGCAACAACTGCAATAGTTGTCATCCAAATCATACGCTTTTTATCCATCAATTCAGACCATAAAACTTTTTTAGCATCTTCGCCATGTTGCACACGATTTACCGTTGGTTCCAACACCAATATATTATTATTCACGACCAAACCAACTAACATAATAAATGCCAACATTGCACCAACGTTTAATGATGCCCCAGACAAGAACAACATAATAAAAACACCTGCAAAACTGGTTATTATAGACGTAGCAATTGTGAACGGATGAACAAATGAATTCATGATTGCCGCCAACAACATAAATGTTAAAATGGTAGCCAATAAAAACGCCTGGGCAATTTCAGCAGTTGATTCAGATTGTATTTCTGACATACCCGCAAATGAAGCACTGTATCCCATTTCCCAATTTATTTTATCTAAATTTTGTTGAATTTTATTTTGCACAGGTCCAATCGTTGATTTACCAATGTTTATATCTATTTCAGTCAATCTATTTTTGTTCAAACGATAGATATTTGATGTGGCTGGTTGACTTTCTATATCGCCCAATTGAGACAATGCAACCATTCCTTTGTGTGAATTTACATAAACACTATCAAACATAGATTGATGTTTAAATTGTTTATCAAATTCCAAAATCATTGGGTATTCATCACCGTTTTCTTTGTATTTGTATGTATCATTACCAAACAACGCGGTACGCAACACAGAACCCGCAGATGCATTTTTTACCCCCCAGAAATTCATTTTTTCATCATCAGCGACAAAACGTATTTCGTTTGCAGGTTTTTGTTGTGCAAGAACCGCACTTTGCACTTCTGGAATTTGATTTATCATGTCTAGTATTTGGTTTGCATATGCTTCACGTTTTGCATCATCGTCACCAAATACATTTAATACCATATCTGAATTAAACCCAGAACCGCTGATATTTTCCCCTGCACGAATCTGAATTTCCGCATCTACAATATCTGCCAAAGTTGGTAATATCTTTTGTGCTAATTTTTTATCTGAAATTCCGCGCTTTTTAACATCAACCAAAGTCACTTTGACACTGATGTTTTGTAATCCTTTGTCCCCTATTTTCACCGTGGTTGATTCAACTTCGGGGAATTTGGATAAATGCTCTTCTATTTGTTTTGCGATCGATTCAGATTTTGCATAAACACTTCCCATTGGTGCACGTGCTGTGATTGTGATTTCATTAGCATCGGTTGACGGCGAAAATTCGTTTCCAACAAAATTCAATAATTGCGCAGACATAATCAAAATACCAATTGCACCCAATATCACAATGAATGGATGATGTGTTTGATATTCATACCAACTGTGCAAACGTGTAGAATTGTCATGCGCGATTTTTTCGCGTTTATTTTGTTGTGTTTTTGGCAATCTTAATAATTTTGCTATCATCATAGGTGTCAAAGTGAACGAGAACAGCAATGACAACAAAGTCAAATATACAACTGTCATACCAAATTGCACCATAAATTGCCCAACAATACCGCCCATAAATGCCAACGGTAAAAACACAACAACGTTTGTTCCAACACCTGCTAATACAGGTACCGCAACTTTACGCGTTCCATCTTCTGCCGCCTGTTCAGGAGTTTTGCCTGCCTTTAATTCAGTTAATGCAGATTCAATCAAAATAATAGCATTTGATACTAATGTTCCCAATGCTGTTGCATATGCCAATAATGTCATCGCATTGATTGTAAAACCGCTGTTATTCATTAAAAAGAACCCAGACAATAATGACGCAGGTATCACAACCCCAGCAATAATTGTAGAACGCCAATTACGTGTAAATGCCAACAACACCAAAATTGTAAATATAACCCCCAGAATAATACCATTGATTGTGCTGGTTGTATCTTGCGACACGTGAGTAGATGAATCTGACACAATTTCCATAGTTGCGTTTGGAAAACGTGTTTGTAAATCATGCTCAAATTCTGGCATTTTTTTGCGCAAAGCATTTGAAATTTTGATTGCATTACCATCACTTGCTTTCACCACAGACATTATAACAACGTCATTTCCATTATGACGTGCGCCTTTTTCAACATCGCGTGCGGCATCTGTTATTGTCGCAACATCTGATAGTTTAAAATTATCACCTTCGACAGTAGTTATTTCAAGATTGGCAATTTCAGATACGCTTTTGAATTCACCAACAAATCTGACATTTTCAGAATTCTGTGACGTTTCTATTTTTCCACCTGGAACATTTAAATTACGTGTGGCAATAGCGGTCACAATGTCATTCACAGTCACACCACGCGCCGCCATTAAATCTGGATCCATCGCAATACGAACCGCACGTTGCAAACCACCAAAAGTATTTACCGATGCAACCCCACGAACCGCGGTCACTTTGTTAGACAAAACATCTGTGACGTATTTTTCAACATCTCTTGGGTTGGCACCCTGAATAACAATATCCAACACCGGTGTTTGTAATGGGTTTAATTTAGCAATCACAGGTTGTTTCAAATCAGTTGGAAATTCATTTGCCAACCCGTCTATTTTTGCCTTTACTTCGTTTGCTTTGTCATCAACGTTTACGCCCAAATTAAATTCAGAAATCACGTATGCAGAATTTTCATAAACTTGGGATGTAATTTTCTTTACACCAGCAACCTCTGATACCGCATTTTCTGCTTTTTTTACAACCTGTGTTTCTATTTCTTCACTTGAAGCCCCAGGATAAACAAATGTCACCGTCACATACGGAAAATCAACAGATGGGGTTCGCTCAATATTCATTTTTGGGAAAGATACTATCCCCAATATCACAAAGAATAAAACGAACATAATAGTTGTGACAGGTTTACGAATAAAGAATTTTAACATTTTGTTTTCCTCTGCTTTACTTTACTATTTTAATTTTTTGATTGTCTTTGACATTTGATAAAATAATCTTATCACCATCTTGCAATCCGGATATTATCAAAACATTTTGTAAATCACGTCCCGATATTTTTACTTCTTTCATCCGTGCAACACCAGAATTTACAACGTATACAATATTTCCATGCATTGCAGATACCGGAACAAAAAAACCATGCCCTTGGATTTGAGCGTATTGTAATCCATCGTCGCATTTTGATGTTTTTATCACATACATTCCTGTATATAAATCAAGATTTTTAGACACGGATGTAATTTTACAATTTCCAACCTGTTGATTAGCACGAAACATTTTTACACGCGCACTTGAAACATATGCTTTGTTATTTTTAATGGTTATTGGTTCATATAAAATGCCATCTGTTTCGTGAATCTGCATTATTTCCACAGGCGTTCCGTATTCAGCATCATTCCGAATGATATTAAAAACATCTGTATTTCTTTCATGCGCGACCGTATAAAAACGATACGCAAACCACCCCCCAAACACAACAAATATCAATAAATAAATGATATTTTTTGATTTCTTGGTTTTCAACTTTTTTACGATATCTTCAATTTGCATAAACATTTTATTCACCCAGTTTTTTTACAGATTCTTTTGACATCAAAATATTATATTTTGCGTTCAACAAAGCCATATCCATTTGATACAACGCCCCCGATACATCAGATAATTCCACCGCAGATGTTTGCCCTGCTGCAAAACGTTTTTCAGAAACATCGTATGCTTTTTGAGCCAAATCATAAGCTTTGTTTAATTTACCCAAATCATCACATAAATGTTTATATTTATCGACAGCAGTATTGTATTCTTGGGTTTTTAATTTTTTTGATTTGTCTAATTGTTGACGGGCATTTTCTGCATTCATGGCTTCAATTGTCGCATTTGCAGAATGAATTCCGCCACTAAACAACGGCATCTGTAAACCCAATCCCCAATACGCAGATTGAGATTCTTTGTCAAACATATCTTTGGCATTTGTTCCCATTGCATAGTAAGAATAAGAACCAATCGCCGCTAATGTTGGCAAAGCCCCCGAACGTTTTGATTTTGCATTTGATTCGTACATTTTAATTTGTTTTTGATAAATATCCCACTCTGGATTTGATTCTAATTTTCCAACCGTCAAAGGTTCAAATTTGTCTGGGAAATTATCCGTCAAAACAATTTCTTCATTTTCATCTATGCCCGCCATAATTTTCAACATATTATATGCAGTATTACGATTAAACTGGGCATCCGACAAATTGATTTCTTTGGTCGCAATATCAGATTCTATTTTTATTAAATTGCTGCGGTTTGCACGCCCCGCCGAAGTCAATTTCTTTTTTGCAGATTTCGCATTATTAAGGTTTCTTTGACTGGCCGCAACAATTTCATCTGTCATTTTTGCAGTCCAATATAAATTCGCGGCAGCATATTTTACTTCACGCAAAGTCAAATCTTTGGCCGATTGTGACATATCAATCGCATCATGCATCGCGTCAACTGCATGCCCTATTTTCCCAAAAGTATATATTGGTTGAGTGATTGTAATTCCAGCGGAAAATATGTTATCTGGCAATTTATCCAATGCGCCCTGAAGCGGTGTTGACGCCAACATCGCACCAATTTCTGATGGAATTCTGATACCGTCGGAACTAAATGGGCGTACAGGATCCACTAAATTCATATATGACACAGTCCCATCAATTTGCATCCAACGATTTGCATTAACTGATTTTAATTGTGCTTTGGCTTTCTTGATATTTGCATCGGCAGCTTTGACATCATTTGATTCAGCCACAATTTTATCAATCGCATCTGTCAAAGACAAATCCATCGCCATCGCATTTGGTATTACAAATAATCCGCACAATAAACAAAACAAAAACTTACGCATTTGCTATCTCCATCTTTTTCAATATACCGTTCATAGTTTTGACTGTTTCTGCCAACGTATCTTCATCTTTTGCGGGCAAAACCTTGCACAATTTTTCCAATTCAATCATAAATTTATCGATAACTTTTTCCGCCAATGCACGACCTGATTTAGTCACTTCGTACCACATATCACGATGATCATTTGGGTCAATAGAACGAATAACCAATTTTTCTTGTTCTAATTTCTTGAACACAGAACACAAATTCGCCGTAGAAATAATTTCGCGATTTGCAAAATCTTTCAATTTGATTTTTCCTGCTAAATACAGGCGCACCAAAACAGACATTTGTTGTCTGGTATTTTTTGAAACCTGTTCAAAAGATGAATTTAAACGACTTGACAATCTGCCGATAATACGCATATTTTCAGCCATTAAATTTGTCACTTCTGCATGCGTCATTTGTTATCCCCTTTTTGATTATTTAAAACAATAATTATTAAAAACTTTAATGATTATATATATTAATAAAAATAAAGTCAAGACCTAAAAATCATCTTTTTTATAATACTTGCTTTTTGATAAAAACATTTTACAATGGCAATGAATCCAAGGGATTGGGTTCGGGGTTGTGATAAACCCAGACTATTCGGTGCAAAAGCATCGCAATCTGATATTTCGGTGTTTTTCACCGTCATCATCCCTGACATGATGGTTGGGGAGCCGTTGGTGTATAATTAAAGACCGCGGAATCAATAATAGTCTGATTTATCAACTCCCCGACCGCTCTTTCTTGGGCGGTTTAATTTTTTTATCATAAGGGGAAAACAGTGAACAACTACGACTTGGTAGTATCATTAGGTTGCAAATGCAGAACAGCAGGTACATTAAAAGGATTAAAAATTACCCGAAAAACCTATCCTTTTGATTGGGTCAGGTATGATGGCGGCATAGCGCAAATGAATTTATTATTGAGATGTAATTTAATAAAAAATCATTTCAAAGGAGCTTTTGATATTGAAGATTTTGTTGAATATCATAATCCGTATAATTCCCATAAAAGATCCACTATAAATGTTAAAACCAAATTATATTTTGGTCACGAATTTCCATGGGACAAATCTGTAAAAGAGGCATTTCCTGAATTTCTTGAAAAATATCAACGCCGTATAAAACGTTTATACGATGATGTTGAAAGTGCAAATAATGTTTTGTTTGTTTTTGATGCCCAAAGCAAATTAACACCATTAAAAACGATAAAAGAAGCCATTGCCATATTAAAAGAATCTTTTACAAATAAAAATATTAATTTGCTAGTACTTTTACCTTTGTTGCCTGCGGGCAGTCCTTGCTATCAAGAATTAAAAACAAATATTGATAATGTTATAGTTTTGTTATGCCCTGTATTGGATGATACATACGACACAGAAGTATTAAATTTAATGAAGTATCTAGGACAATTCTTTGGAAAACAATATGTTTCTTTTTCAAGACATGAAGATATTATATGTTCCGGTTTATCTGGAATAGAATCGTTTGGTCGCTGGTCTGATGGCGATATAGTTTTTTTCAGATTACCAACTATATCAAAACTGCCAATATTGTCAGTTGATATAAATGTCACACCTTTTGTTTGTCCTGCGCGTCCAAATCAAAAATGCAAAATTATTTGTAATGGTCATGAAATCAAAGAAGTTGTTGTTGACAAACCACAAACAATAAATTTGACCGTGCCAAATGATAATAATGGCAATTTAGATTTTGTTTTTGAATTTGATAACACACAATCGCCAAAAGAATTAGGACTTTCAGAAGACAATCGAAAACTTGGGCTGGGTTTTATTGATGCAATAATATCAGAAAATGTCTAAAAAACTTCCGATTGCAGCCCCTAAGAAAAATATTGACATTACAAAATTTTGTGCAAATATACACGTGTACTAGAACCAAGGATATATTATGGCAAACGGAAAACAATTGAATCTTTTTGAACAACCACAGGCAAAACAATCTGTACGCCTTGGCGGATATCCTGCGGGGGCAGAAGTCACTAGTGTATTTGACGATTCCACATTTAAATTGCCTGCATCTTGTTTCGACGACGGTTTTGAACTTGTTGATGCAAAATTAGAACCTAATTATTATAATGTTGGCGAAGCTCAATGTAAAAAATGCCCAATTGTCACAACCTGTATTCTGAAAGAAAAAGGGTATTCAAGTTTGTGTTTTGAAGGTTTGCATAAACAATTGGTAGCAACAAATGTTTGTGAAAAAGTAAAAACCAACCAAGCATTAACTGATACCGAAAGAAAGTTTCATTTATATATTGATTCTATGATATCTCATCTGAACAAATTGCCAAACCCAAACACGCACCCTATGGATATGGCAGACCGTATGGATTTAATCACAGATTTTGCATATTCATGGGACACGATTTCCCCAAAAATTGCGGCAATATGTCGTATGTTTGGACACCAAGCTGTTGATATATTAAGACAACGCGGTTATTAAAACTTTGTTTATCGCAATTTTGAATATTAAAAACGCAGCGTGAATTTTTTTATTGAAAAAAATCAAAAGACATATATAATTGGCGTATCATTGGAGCGTCGTCTAATGGTAGGACAAGAGATTTTGGTTCTCTTTATCATGGTTCGAATCCGTGCGCTCCAACCAAAAATTCAACCGGCATTTTTGCCGGTTTAATTTTTGGTCGTGCACGGATCCGCCAGAGCGAAGCGCATGGCGAATACGCAGATGAACAATTAGCAACCGCGCAAAAACGGATATTTTTAATAGAGTTTTTGCCCTGCGGTTGGTTATTGTTTATCAAGGTCTCGCGCGCATTCCAGAGAGCAAAAAAATAAAATTGCACGAGTTCGAAAGTAATTTTTAGAAAAAATATCTCTTTATCCACACTTTCGAACTAGCAATAAACCCCAACAAACATTCGAACTAATAAAAACGAAAGAAAATCAAACATAAACCGCTCTGTTTAACATTACTGTTCAATGTGGTTGTGGTGTGTGGGCGAGAAAATTATAGAAAATCTCATATTCTATGTTATTATAAAACAGAGAAGGAGTTCAAATGAAAACGGTTATGATAACAGGAAGCGCAAACGGCATTGGAAAAGCAATCGCACAAATTTTAAAAGACAACACTTTAATTCTTGTGGACAATGATGAAGCGAATTTAATTAAAACAGCCAATAAATTAGATTGTGATTATTATGTATGTGATATATCTGTTGAAAAAGATATTACTGTTTTATTTGAAAAGATAAAAGAAAAATACAATCACATAGATTGTCTAATTAACTGTGCTGGCATGTGGATTTCTGGGGATATGTCTAAACTCAATCAACCAATATATAAAGAGATGAACGAAATAAAAAGGTTAAAAAAGGTTATAGATACAAATGTTTTTGGAACTATCGCCATGATAGAAAATATTTTTCTGATTATGAAAAAACAGGGATACGGGCAAATAATCAATATCAACTCACAAAGTGGTGTAATGTGCGAACCACCTTTCCCCGTTTATAATGCTACAAAACAATGTACTAATTCTTTTAGGAAAGCGATACAAGATGATTTGGCAAAAAACAATATAAAGATTACAGATGTATGTCCGGGACTTGTTCAAACAGAATTTTATGTCAGAGCAAACAATACTTTGCCCAAAGAAATTATGAATACAGGATTAACAGCTGATGATGTTGCAAAGATAGTAAAGTATTTATTTGATTTACCTTATGAAATCACGATACCGAGCATAGAAGTCAGACATATAAAGAATTACTAAACTCGCGTTTCGCCCGCACACCACAACCAAAGTTAACAAAATGCTCTTCGGAGCATTTTTTGTTTGGAATACAAGAGTTTGGCAAGTTCGAAAGTTTATTATTAAAATTTTATATCGTTCTCCATACTTTCGAACTTTTGGTTTTTCTGGGCTATATCAACATATTTACATTAATGCAGACAAGTTTCTATCAATACCCCGCACAAAAAACTTTCGAATTGTCCCCCTTCGTTAAAAACTTCGGGCAACACTCCTTCGCCTTTGCTGCTCTGCTTGGGTGGCCTGCCACCCAAAGCATCGCAGATGCGAAGGGTGGTTGGCTGTAGTGGGCGAAACATAAAAACAAGTAGTATTTTAAAAATGCTTTTGTTATTATTTTTTTAAATCAAGGAGATTATTAAATGAAAAAAGCATTACTGATTATTGATGTACAAAAATCCGCAATTTCTAAACCAGAACTAGTAAAGAAAGTTGAAAGATTACAATATGAATATGATACTGTTTATGTGGCAAAGTTTAATAACACAAATTCACCACTTTTGAAATTTTTGGATTGGAACGGTTTTGAAAATCCGGAACTTGCCTTTACACCAAAAGATGGCGCAATTATATATGATAAAATAATATTTTCTGCTTTTTTACCTGAAATGAAAAAATTTGATGAAATACATATTTGCGGATTTGATACAGATGCAGGTGTTTATAAAACAGCCATGGACTTAATAGAAAATGGTATTCGACCAATAATATTGAAAGATTGCTGTTTCAGTGAAAATCAAGAATTTCATGATACAGGTATGTGTCTTTTGAAAAGAAATATTGGGGAAAAAAACATCAGATAACAACTCGAATTTCGCCCACACACCACAACCAAAGTTAACAAAATGCCCGCTGGGGCATTTTTTGTTTGGAATACAAGGCTTTGGCGAGTTCGAAAGTCAAATTTAGAAAAAATATCTCTTTATCCACACTTTCGAACTAGTCTTTAGATGTTAAAAAATCTTTATATAAATTTATGAATGCTTCATAATCTTTCCATAACTTAAGTCTTGGATGATTTTTTGATAATGTTTTAAAAAAATAATTTGTGCTATCTGGGTTTATATTTAAACCGACAGAGATAGCAGCAGTCTTACACTTTTTTATAATTTTCTTGCAATTTTCAATAAAATCTTTCCGCAAATCATCGGGCAAAGATTTTATCCAATAACAATGTAATTTAGAATCCAATAACAAACAGTACATATCATATAACGAATTCACTGGGTTTGGACAACCAGAAAGATCATCAGGCTTACTTGTTGTATCAAAATCTATGATACGTATGCTGTAATCTTTATCATTTATTAACAAATTATTAGGATTTATTGCATCTATGCGAATATTTTTGTCTGCTAATTTTTTTAATTGCATAGCAAATGTTTCATACGCTTTTATTGGAAATAAAACCAGTTTTTTTATTTGATTATAAAAATAAATCGCATCTGTTGTTGACAGAAGTTCCCCAGAGCGAGCTATTTTTGTTTTTGATGACCAATCTTGAACACCATGAGAGAATCCAGAAACACGTTTCATTATAATAAGTCCAGATGAGCTTTCTGCAACACTTTGTCCAAAGTTTTGACCAGGAAACAAATCCTGCTTTATAACAAATGGTTTTACTGATTTTTCTGGGTCATATAAATTCCTTATAACAGCTAAAACGAAATCAGGAAAATTCGGTATCAAAAAAACATTTTTATAGTGACCTTTGCCCAACAAATTCTCGGAAATAATAATTTCTTTTATTGTTTTATCATCTAATTTTTTCAAAAGATTATTTAATGTCATTTTTACATCCTTTATACCAAATATTATAATTTTTTTTCATATCATAAATGGTAATCATATCATAAAAAATAAAAAAATCACAACTCGCTTTTTGCCCACTACAGCCAACCAAAAATTCAACCGGCATTTTTGCCGGTTTAATTTTTGGTCGTGCACGGATCCGCCAGAGCGAAGTGCATGGCGAATACGAAGATGAACAATTAGCAACCGAGCAAAAACGGATATTTTTAATAGAGTTTTTGCCCTGCGGTTGATTATTGTTTATCAAGGTCTCGTGCGCATTCCAAAGAATAAAATAAATACAGTTTCACGAGTTCGAAAGTAATTTTTAGAAAAAATATCTCTTTATCCACACTTTCGAACTTTTGATTTTTCTTGGCTATATCAACATATTTACGTTAGTGCAGACAAGTTTGTATCAATGCACCGCTTGATATTATCGTTCAATGTGGTTGTTGGTGTGTGGGCGAGTAGAAATAGTATTTACATCGTATATTTATTATTTTATAATCACATTGATAATAGTTAGGCTAGAACATGATAAACGACTGCAAAATTTTCCCTGTATCACGAATTGGTAATGAAAAATCGCCAAAAATAATAATTCTGTTATGCAATCCTGGAGGTGATCCAAAGTATTATAAACGCTTGGCAGAATATCCTATGGACAAAGATGGATTGTACAAACCAATCGGAATGAATTTACATATATATCGTGAATATTGTGAATGGTGGGATAATATTTTAAAAAAGACAGATAAATTTGGTATAAAAGATACCGATGTTTTAGCTCTGGAATATTATCCATATCATACAAAACGTTCAAACGACAATAAACATTGGATTTGGGGTGAATTTGCACAAAAATCATTATCGAAGAACAAAGAATTATTGTTAAAACATATTGCCAATGGTGTTCCTGTGTTTGGTTATTATTATGGTTTTTGGTTAAACGATAAAGATATTGGCAAACAACTATCAAAATTAAACAAAAAGCAATTTTGCAAAAGCCGCAATGGACTTGGACAATCGTTAAAATTAAAAGATTTAGAAAATTGGCTGCAAAAAATAACAAAATAAAATGTCACAAACAAAAAAACCTTTATCAACATACATAATGGGAAAAAATCATTTTAAAGATGTTGAATATGATTTTGACTACTGCATTCTACATAAAGAAAACGATATTGATTATTTTAATGGAACATTAACCAGTGCATTGGCAGAATTTATGACATTTAAAGACAATGAAAGTTTGGCATATTTTTTGGCTTTGTTATCACAATCAAAAATATTAGTTCCTGTGTATATATGTCCACCCGGTAAAAACGATGAAAATATTATAAAATTACCTGATTGTAAAAATGATAGTTATTTATATATGAAAAATGCAAATGTTATTCCACAAATAAAAGCCACCAAAAAAGATAGTTTCTTTAGTGCGTTTTTATCTATTCGTGAAATAAATACTATTGCACATAATACTATATTTTTATATATAGATTTTGAAACGGTTTATAAGTGGATAAAAAAACATCGTAAAAAAATTCATATTATGGCATTTGATGCATTTGCAAAATATAACTATGCTTGGTATGCTGATATTGATGATTTTATAAAAGAAATTGAATTGTTTAAAAAATTTGTAAAAAGTTATAAAGGTAAAAATATTATTTCTGATTTACATAAAATATCACTACAAAAACATATGCCAAAATAACTCGCGTTTCGCTCACTACAGGCAACAAAAAAATTCAGCCGGCGTATCACCGGTTTTTATATACGATTTTTGCCCTTTGTGTACCCAAGTTTTTCCAACAAATATGGCAAAGACACTGATTCTGGTGTTATGCTTGGATATCGTTGTTTTAATATATCAAAACGTTTTGGTAAATAAGCAACCATTTCTGAATATAACTTTGGCCACGGTTTACATTTACCATTGGCATATATAGAAATACCCGGTGTACTTTTTTCAACAGGAACAAAAAAATCTGCCGTACCACCGTCATCAAGTGAAAATATGATATTTACAGATTCATCAAATGACTTTACACAGTTATTCACATCAAGTTGTTTTATTACCTCTTTTTTATTTATGATTCTGAAATGTGCCTTTGCATGATCTTCATCTGTCTGTTTGGCACCGATACCAAATTCGCGTGCACGCCCCCAATTACCAAAATTATGTGTTTCTATGCAAAATGGTATATTATCTAAATACAAACCAAAATTGAATCTTTGTGGAACATTTGATAAGTTCATTTCAGATAATTTTATACCGTTTTCTTTTAATAAATATAAAAGACTATATAAACGGCTGTAAATTTTATCTGTGTCAATTGTTTCATTTACATCGTCAGGTATAAGAAATGCATCTAATTCAAAATGATCACGTAAATCAGAATGACATAGACGCGATATCAATTTCGCATTGGCTTCTTCGTTATTATGAAATTTATCAATAGACAAAGAAAATTTAGCCTTGTTCGTATAATTTGAAAAATCTATATTATCCAAACTGTCCCATACGATAGAATTTATAGTGTTATCTTCGGTCCAAAGTGAATTTGTTCTGATATCAAATCGATAATTTCTATTTACACATTCTTGAATCAATTTTGGTATATAATCATGAGATTGATATTTATACGCCGTCATAACTTCGCCACCATTAAATCCGATGCTGCGATTAAAATTTGGTTCTTTGTCAAATTGATCAAAATAAAACAAAATATCAGACAATTTCATAAAATTTTTTGGCTGATGCGGCCCTGCAGACATAAGGCAATGCTGACAAAACGCATTGCAATACGTTGTTAAGAAAAAATGAGCATTAAATTTTATTGGCGTATGATTCATAATCTTTATCTTTGCACAGCACATAATACATACCAAAATATCATTTGTCAAATAATAAATCTATTATTTACGCTCTTTATTTAACAAAGATGCCATTATGCTTTGTATACCTGATTTTCTTTGTTCAATTTGTTTTTTCCAGGCTTCAATAACATCTTCTTCAATACCTATGATATCATCAAGTTTGTTTTCAATATACATAGGAACAAATGATTTGGAATTTAATTGAGTATTAAACAAAGAAATTTCACCACCAATATGGCGTGGCATCCCATGCAACGATCTTAATGGGTTATAACCAAATCTGCAATCTCCCAAAACCCTATATGGTGCACCATCTAAACAAGATAATTTATTTGTCGTACAACAAAAGAAGCCATTTACTGTCACAGTCGACATATCTGGTAATTTTTCTAAATCCATACAACTTAAATCTATAGAATTTTTTGTTGCAAAATTCTTAGGCAAATCAAATACATCATATAAGACATTGTCTTGTTTTATATATGCTATCAATTTATTCCAACCATTTATATCTGGAATAGTCAAATTTTGTTCACGCATAAATGTACGAACAATTTTTCTTAGTGTTGTATCAGATAGTGGTTTATTTTTATAACCAAAGCATTGAACCACTTTGCCATTATTTATTTCTAATGTAACAAGCGAAACACCTCTTTTATTTCGAATAGAATATATCTCAAATCCCTTTTCATGTATTTTATCATCATAATATCCATCGCCTAGACAGTGATCTAAAACATCACCTTCGTAATCTAAAGCTTTTGACGTAAACAATTGAACAACATAATAACCATCTTCCAAATCCATTATTTTATAAGCACCTTTGTTAGATTCGTTTATAGTACATTCTAAAATTTTATCTCTTATAATTTCTCTATCTTGCCATTTCTTAGCTAGTCTTAAAACCTGTTTAAAACCATCATATTCATTACAACTTTTTAAATAATCAAATCTTATTATTGGTTTGTGTTTTGTTTTAACTGCTGTCTTGATTTGCGTGTCAACATAATCGGCTGCAACACTACAAAGGAAATCTTTGATTACAATTATTCGCCGTTTCAATTTATCATTCAATTTATTTGCATCAAATTCATTTGGGTACATCAAAGTCAATAAATATGCACGAATTTTTTTATCAAAATATTGGCGGACGATGCCGCTTACTATTGAATCTTTGTTTTGTTCGACAAATTGGACATCTTGGAATTCTTGTTTTCTAAGATTTCTGTATTCAACATTTTCTATTTTGCCACAGAATAATATTTTATCTAAATATTCATCAAATGATTGCGTTGCCGATTGTTCTGCCTCAGATAATTGTTTTTGCAATTCTAACATGGAATATTGCTGTTCGGAATCAGGCAAACAATTTATAACTATTTGCATACCATTTGGCAATACAGACACATCATATTGATGTTTGATTAAAGTATTATAAATAACATTTGTCGCATCAGAATCTTTTAATGTGATTGTCCATTTAACAAAATTTGTATCTTTATCATAATTCCATCCAAGATAAATCATTTTAAATAACGTTTTATCATCTGGTGTATTTTTGGGGATAATGTAATAAAAACCGTGTTTGTCTTTGCCTATCAGAGATTCAATTTGAAATTCATCTGACATTTGTTTCTTTAAAACCTGTGCCCAATCAAAAGACCAACAAAACAATGCAAAACCTTTAAATTGTTCTGCACAGATGCTTTGCACGTCTGATAATAAAAAATCTATTTTGGTATCAAGCATATAAAAACACCGTTTTTCAAGACAAAACAATAGCACAAAAACACGCTTTGTCAAATATATTTATCATTAAAACACTTTATTGACAATTCGATATATCTTGATATTCTTAGAAAAGTCCAAAAGGATAATAGATGTATAAAAAAATAGAAAAATATAACTGGTGCGATATTTATAAACATATTAATGCAGGGGTTTATATCTCTGCCTTTGATGGCGAAAAGATTGCCAAGGGCAGTTATATGAAGGTGAAAAACGCCGTTCTTAAATGGTGGGAAGACATATTTGCCAAAGAAATGGGTATATAAAAATACTTTTATTCTGTCCGTTTTAATGTTTTTTATTATAATCTTTCATCATTGTTTGTACCGCACGTGGCAGGTTTGTTTTTATAACCTCTGAATTGATATAATCATTTGCAAATGAATTTTCGAAATTTTTTTGAACAGGTCTTTGGATAAATTCAAAACAAATTAAATCTACTATGCGTTCTTTTAGATCTTGGGGGACGTTATATTTTCTGATTATCGGAAATTCTATTAAAGCGTGAACAAATTCATGAAAAAACACATCTAAAATATGATCTTGGTTATCTTGAAAACGTGTCATTCTGAAATGTATAGTTGCAATATCATCGCTTTGTCTGCTGTATCCTGCACTGTTACCAAATGTACACAATACATTTAATTGTTTTGGCAATACCGCATTCCATGACGACAAAATTGGCACCAAAAATTTATCTATGGCGCGCATCAACATAGGTTTTACATAAGATTCAAACACATCATCAAATCTGTGTAATTTTTCAGTATTAGATTTATATACAGACATAAAAATAGTATGATATTTTTCAATATCTTTTTTGGTTAAATTTGTTTTTTCAAACATCTCTGCCAGAGACGTTGGAATAAACATCAAATATGGATAATTAAACTGTTTTAATTCATCTTGATAACTCTGATATTGCCACAGAATATGTTGCCACGCTTCATCAAGACTCATTGGGCGCATAGTGATATCCATAAAATTACCTTTTTTGATAAAATTATTGCAAACTTTGTCTGACCAACAGATAGTTATTATTATATAACTGTTTATCTGTATCTGACATATTTACATTTTGCACGACACCATTTTGAAATTCTGAATTTATAATATTAAATGCAGATTTATCAGCCACAGGGAACGAAACGCCACTATTGTTTTGTGTCGCATATTGCATCACGACATTTGGCGTTAATTGTTTATTTAATAACCCAGATATAAACTCTATCTTCCTTATACCGATTTCTTCGGGATAAACGTTAAACCAACGTCCTTTTTCACCAATACCTAACAATGGTTCCCAACCGTTATCTTCTAAATAGAACGGCAGTTTATGATTATCATAAAGAACGACAACTACCGCGCGCCCATCAATCATTACTATCGGTGCTGTTGCATTATTCATCACAGTTGGCAATTGAACCAACGTGACTGGTTTATTTCCGACATATCCCAACACATTGTGCGTATTTGCCATCACCGTATCCAATTGTTCGTCCACTTTAACAGATTCCAAAGAACCAGAATTGGAAGATTTTTTATCATTTGAAACAACCAAACCACCAATCAAAGCACCAGTTGCAGCAGTTCCCAACACAGCAGCAGTCAATATCAACCCTAAATTCTTTGGTTTTTTTGGCACAAATTGGGTTGGCTTTTTGGCCGCCTGATATTCTATACCACCTAAGACTACTGGCGCATTTAATTCTGGTGTTTCACCGTCACCAGTACCACCAACAACACCATCGCCACTACCACCACCATTGCCACCACCAGTACCCTGATCATGGTTTACCAGTGTAACAGGTTGTTCATCAACCAACGAAATATGAAATTCACCTTCTTCACCACCATGTCCAGGCACAACCGCAATCATTCCACCCGCAGCAGGTAGTGCATTTAACAAAAGAGCACCAGTAGAAAGTCCAACTTGTGTTGTAGTTGCAGCCGCACCCGTACTGATACCCAATAATTCTTTTGCTGCATTTACTGATATTGGTTTAGAAATATCCATTCCTCTCTTAGTCATTTCAGTTACCAACGATCTGGCTATTTGAGAATTGGTCGCACCTTTTTCTCCAACAAGTCCCATATCTTTCAAAGTTTCAGCATTGAGCCATGTATTTCCTGTATTTGGTCCATTGAACGATCCAACACGATATGCCTCTGTTCCACCTTTGCCGGTAAAACCACTCTTTATCACTATTTTCTCACCGGTATCTTTTAATGCCTTGGTTGTTTGAACGTATGTTCCAATTGATGCAACGGCCCTTGCCAGACCACCTGCTAACATCATCGTGTCACCAATCTGACTAACATATTCCCATGCCTGATGTTTTAATTTCAACGTACAGCCTGTATCTGTGCAATCCCACAATTCTTTGTCATTTATGAAATCTTGCCAGAATTGAGAATCTTTGGGTATCTTTTTTATCAGTTTGGCAAATATGCTATCCAACGCATGTGCTTCTTCTTTAAGAAAATGATCACCGTAACTTAATAAAGTTTGTAAATCTTCTTTTAATATCTGTTCTGCACATGTTGTGTTATTTGTATCTAATATACATTTATTTGCCTTCTTTTTAAACGGTTCGTATATTCCCCATGTCATCACAGCTTGACTACCCTCTTTCATTACAGCCCCTGTAAGCACAGCTGCCGTACCAACCTTAGCTACAATAACCCATGCACCAGCCGCTGCACCACCTGTAAATACAGTCAAAGCCACCGCGCCCAAAACGACACCCAAACCTAACCCATACTGTTGCCATCTTTGCCAATTAGCAGCCGTTGTTGCATTTGGCAAAGTACATACCTTGTTCTTGTCATCCCACGTTATTTGTTTATCGCAATTATCTGTACATACCGAACCTAATTTTTGTTTTAACGCGTTACATTGTTCTTCATTCAATGCATCACAACTACTGCCATCATAGGTTCCGTCATTAGCCAAACAGATTACACCTTCCAACCCACCAGCACGACGCGTTTTATTTTTTTCGTTTACATCATCAAATACGAAATCAATTTCTCTGTCGCCGATACTGCATCTGACAACGTCATCTTTTGGGTTTGTCCATTTTGTTCGACACCCATCACCCGTGTATGTTTTAAATCCAGATGCACACTGAACCTGGGATTCTGGTACACCAACTTGGAAACTAAGATATTCTTTGATTGCGTCATTAAAACTGATATTATTTGTGACTTGGATTGCATTGGAACAGAAATAGAAACTGTTTACACCTTCGGCTGTAAAATCATTTTTTAAATCTTCGACTTTCGAAATAGACGCAGCATCAATTGCGCAAACTTTTGTTTGTTCATCGAATTTTGCTGTATACCCGAATTTCTGGGCAGTTTGTTCAATTTGTTTACATTTTGATTCATCAACATCCACACATCCATACACATACCGATTTACAGCATAACCATAAGAAATAGAATTAGAAGAAACAACCCTGACCCCGTAATCAGTACCATGAATTTTGCATATCGAATTTTGAATACCTATTTTGATATTATCATCTTTCCATGCATCCAATGTGTCAAATTTAAATTCATAAAACTTATTTACATCTATGGACGAACATTGTAAATAATCATCCCGACTTTCTTTGCGATAATTCTGGGAACATTTTACATTATCATTTTGTTTTACACGTGCATATTCTTGGGCAATCCCAACCGCAGGTGTCACATTTACACGTACATCTTTAAACAAATCTTCGACACATACTTTGTCACCGATATTGCTGTTTTTATCTGTACCACATACTGCATAGTATTTGATTTGACTGGCCTTTAGTAATCTGTAAACAAAATCTTCACATTTTTGTTTACCATCTACCTGTTCAATATTCAGTCCTCCTGCTGAACAAACACCCCACAAATCTTTTGCAGAAATTGTTCCATCTGAATTTTTTGCAACAGCCTTATTATACGCAGACAACGCAGATGTGGCTTTGTTCTGGCCGAATACCGCAGGGATAACGGCACCCACAGTATCTGCATCAATAAATATATTTGCAGTGCTTGGCATTATAAAACAAAAAAATGACAATAAAACAAATAACAAACGTCGCATCATCGCAGCACCTCTGAACATTTAGCCGCAACACTTGCAACATCTTTGATTGCTTTGATTTGTGATGCATTAAACACGGTTGCCGTTGCAGACGCCGCAGTTGATGCACCCGCCAATATATTTGATGCCAGATTTAAATTCTTTTCTTTTTTCTTACCTGCATCTGTATTATCATTACGCGTTTCGTCTGTATTTGCCATATAACTGGTCACGGTTCCAGAAATTCCGGTTGTGGCACCAACGATTGATGATATTGTTGCACCTTTGGCACGTTTATTTATTTTTGAAATATCAACAAAATCATATTCACGACATGTATTGTATATATTTTGTGCCTCTGATACATCTTCGCCATTTATTTTTGCCTGCATAATAGACACGGATAACTTTTTCAAAGAATCTTTGCAATTATCAATTTGCCCCTGCAAATCAGCATCAACACGGTTGGTTCCAGATATTACCGCACCTGCAACATTAGTCACAGCGTTTCCTGCCAAAAGCCCAGTTCTCCAATTACCCAATTTCTTAGACTGAGTATTTAATTTATTCAATTCGTTTTCGTAATTTTGTAAATCTTTGACAGCGGAATCATATGATAAATTAAATTCGCTTTCAAATTTTGCTATGTCATCCTTACTTAGTGTTTGGGCATTTGCGTTTTTCGTCATTTCACGCAATTCATCCAATAATTTTTCGTATGATTCTGCCTGGACATCTTTGGAATATTTAACGATACCAACCGCCAGAGCACCCGCACCAAGTCCCGTTCCGACACCAGTAACAGCGGTGTTTATCCCCGCCATTTTCTTCAAATCATATAACGCTTCGTCAATACCAATACAGGCCTGATATGTGGCACGCAAAGATTCATTTAATAATGACGGAATTTCTTCTTCGGCATGCACAGAAATCGGCAAAACCAAGATGCCCAATATCAACGGATAAATGCACAAACTAAACCGCACAGAAAAATTCCCTTCTCTGGCTAATTATATCATAAATCGAGTATCAAAAAAACCTTTTTATAGCAAAGACAACTAAAAAATTTGTTTTTCATTAAAATAATTGAAAAAATTTTTTTCTTTGGTTAAAATAGCCGCGTTGGTCCCATCGTCTAGCGGTCAGGACATCAGATTCTCATTCTGGTAACATGGGTTCGATTCCCATTGGGACTGCCAAATGTTTGAAATCGCCCGTTTGGACGATTTTTTTCTTTGTTTTTCAAGCATTTCACGAGTTCGAAAATATCATGCTAAAAGACATACCAATTTTACAAATTCTCGAACTATTAAAAGAAAAAAAGGTTAGGAGGCTAACCTTTTTCTTGGTTCGTATTCATTGTGGGTATTGTATTTATTTTTCCAATATTTTTTCCAACACATATTCATGCATCCATTCGTTATCTACTATTGCGGCATCATGTTTTATTCCGACAATGTTATAACCATGTTTTAACAAATTGTTCAAGGAACGAATATTCTTATGATAAACTTCGGCATAAAGTTTATGTACACCATTTTCACGGGCCCATTTTTCAATAATAGTTTTAAGTTTCCCCCCAAGTCCTTGGGATGTGTATTTATTAAGAATAATGCTGCCTGTTGCACCAGTCAACCCACGATATTTTGGGTTTTCAGGCGAAAGTTTTGTAATCGTAGATTCACCGATTAGTTCATTTCCATCCCAAGCACCAAGGAATAAATTGTTTGGATTATCATACATTTCAATACACGATTCTTTGTTTTTTTGAGGTTGTCCAAAATATTGACTTGTGTATTTTACGCTTGGATCACGAACAAATTTATCAAAAAATTTCATCATGGCGTCATAATCTGTTCCACGAATACGACGAATGATGACAATTTGACCGTTTTTTAGTTTGAATTTAATAGCGCGATTCATGATATATCCTTTTTCATCAGTCATGGATAATTGTATCATAAATTTTTTAAAAAGTGTTTAACATCTTTTCCAGACAACAATTATTCATGAGAAAAATCAGTTCATAAATTGCACGAGTCAGCACTGCAATTTATATTTGATTTGGAATAATTTTGAAACTATAACAATTCACTTGCTTGTTTTAATAAATCGATTGCTAAATCAATTTCAGAACCATCAATTTTCTTGCTTGGTTTTGCAGGTTCAACTGGCGCAATATTTTCAACATCTGAAAATTCACCACTATGAATCATTTTTTTGACACCGGCGATTGTCATTCCTCTGTCATACAATAATGATTTTATAGTTTCTAATTTTTCGATAACTTCTGGGCGATAATATCTGCGCCCACCCGAACCAGTCGTTGTTTTTATTGCACCACCAAATTGTTTTTCCCAATAACGCAACGTATGCGCAGGTAAATCCAGCCGTTTTGCAACTTCGTTGATTGGAACAAAATACAAATCATTCTGTTTCATATCTGCGCATTTTCGTTTTATTATTCAGCAACATTTTCAGTCACAACATTTTCGACATCTGACGTTTCTGTTGTAATAGTTTCTTCTGTTTCTTCTTCGTGATCAATTACTGTTGCAGATACAACTTTTTCATCATCAGCCGTTCTGAACAATGTGACACCTGCGGTTGAACGACCTGCAATACGAACATCACGCACTGGTGTTCTGATTATTTTACCGCCATTTGTCACCATCATAATATCTTGGTCATCACTGACCGGGAAAGATCCGGCCACAGCGGTATTTTTACCACCTAATTTAATGTTGGTAAATCCATTACCACCACGATGTGTTAAACGATATTCATATGATGATGTGCGTTTTCCAAATCCATTTTCAGATACTGTCAAAATGAATTCTTCACGCAATGCCATTTTGGCCATTTGTTCTTCGGTCAAAACTAATGTTGTATTTTCTTCTTCTGCATCTGCTTCTTCTTCGATGCCAGTCATTGCGCGGCGCATCGCGCGACTTTGTTTTACATATGCGGCACGAACCACAGAATCAGATTCGCCATGATTTAACATTGCCATACCAATTACATAATCATTTTTCTGTAATGATATTCCACGAACACCCGTTGAATTACGACCTGCGAATATACGAATTTCAGGAACAGCAAATCTTATGCAGCGGCCACGGTATGTAGACAAGAATACATCTTGGTCTTCATTACATGGCAATACGGAAATCAATGTGTCACCTTCATCTAACTTCATTGCAATTTTTCCGTTCGCGCGTATTGAATCAAAATCAGACATACGATTTCTGCGCACTGTTCCAGATGCAGTTGCGAACATCAAGAAATGTTCTTTACCCGATTCTTGAACACGTTTCATATCGTCTTCAGATACTGGCAAAATAGCGGTTATTGTTTCACCCTCTGTCAAAGGCAACAAATTCACCAATGGACGTCCCTTACCCGAAGCAGCTGCTTCTGGTAATTTATATGTTTTCAATTTATAACACAAGCCCTTAGACGAGAAGAATAACAACGGTGTATGAGTATTTGCAACAAATACATTTACAACATAATCGTCATCTTTGGTTGTCATTGCATTACGTCCCTTGCCGCCACGTTTTTGTGCACGATATGTATCCAGCGCAACACGTTTGATGTATCCAGTATTTGATACCGTCACAACCATATCTTCACGTGCAATTAAATCTTCAATATCTATATCAATTTCTGCATCAGATATTTCTGTTCTGCGTGGTTGCGCCCAATTATCACGAACCGCGGTTGTTTCATCACGGATAATTTGAATGATACGTTCATGGCTGCCCAATATAGCCAACAAATCTTTAATTGTTGCACCCAATTCAACCAAATCGCTGTGTATCTTGTCACGTTCTAAGCCCGTCAAACGATGCAATTGCAATTCCAAAATTGCCTTAGCTTGGTCTTCGGACATAAAGAATTGACCATCTTTGTATTCAGTATTTGGATCATCAATCAAATTGATATAACTTTCAATATCAGATGCCGCCCAACCACGCGAAATCAACGCAGTACGCGCTTCGTCTGGGTTTGCAGATTCTTTTATCAATTTGATAACTTCGTCCAGATTACCACACGCCACAGACAACCCCAACAAAGTATGTGCACGATTGCGCGCTTTGTTTAAATCAAATATGGTACGTCTGCGAATAACTTCTTCACGAAATTCAATAAACGCGTCCAACACTGTGCGGACAGTGAATAACATCGGACGGCCACGATTCAATGCCATCATATTCACAGGGAAATTAGATTGCATTTCTGTATCTTGGAATAAATGATTTAATACAACCTCTGTAATTGCATCACGTTTTAATTCAATAACAACACGCAAGCCTTCTTTGGAAGATTCATCGCGAATATCAGAGATCCCTTCGATACGTTTATCCTTTACCATTTCAGCAATTTTAATAATCAACTGAGATTTATTAACCTGGTATGGTAATTCATCAATAATTATCGCAGGATGATCATGCAAAGTTTCAAAATGTGTTTTTGAACGAACTATGATTGAACCACGACCCGTCGTATGTGCCTTGTACGCGCCGGCGTGTCCCATAATAATTCCACCCGTTGGAAAATCAGGTCCTGGGATAACAGAAAACAATTCATCATCTGATATATCTTTGTTATCTAAAATTGCCAATATACCATTGCATACTTCGCCCAAGTTATAAGTTGGGACATTGGTTGCCATACCCACAGCAATACCCGAACCGCCATTTACCAAAAAATTAGGGAATTTAGTTGGCAAAACAATCGGTTCTTGTAATGTACCGTCAAAGTTCGGTTGCCAATCAACAGTATCTTTGTCTAAATCTTCCATCAATGTGGCACCAAGTTTGGAAAGACGCGCCTCTGTATAACGCATAGCTGCAGGTTTATCACCGTCACGCGAACCAAAGTTACCCTGACCCTGGACCAACATTTCACCCATTGAAAAATCTTGGGCCATACGTGCCATTGCTTCATAAATAGAAGAATCACCGTGTGGATGATAACGCCCCATCACATCACCAACGATACGTGCAGATTTCACAGTTGATTTTGTTGCAGGCGCAACTTCGTTCATAACATATAAAATACGACGATGCACAGGTTTACAGCCATCCCTTACATCAGGCAACGCGCGGTCTACAATAACCGACATCGCGTAATCAAGAAAGCTGGTTCGCATTTCGTGTTCAATAGGTGAAGTAGGCACCTTGATTTCATTTATTTCGTTATTCATTTCATTTATTTCAGACATTACTTTTTCCCTTAGTATTCAGATATATAAACCCTAGCAATTTTTAGCATTTCGGTCAAGAAATAAAGCAAAAAAACACCAATATTTTTTCAAAAAAATCAAAGAATATAAAAATTTGACAAATCGTATTTGTGTGCTAAAATTTCAGCACTAGAAAGAATAATATATGCAAAAATGCAATCCTAATGTCTTTATAGAAATTATATATGCCAAAACGATAAATGGCAAATTCGAATCGCGCACAGAACGTATACCTGTGACGTTTTTACCACACGCTGAACTATTGGAATATTATACGAAAATTGATACAACACCTATTCCAAAAGATTCATGTATTTATAATTTATATACAACTTTGTATAAAAAAATCATCATAAATGCGATGCCAAACGAAAACCCAATGGAATGGGAACGTCATCAAAAACATATGTTAAATATACAATTTTGTGATCCTGGGGAATACGGCAAATGTGATTTATCATACAATCCATTGGCGCACTGCTTTGAAAATATAAAAAATGGACTTTGTCGCGATAAATACGTAATACAAAACATTGGCAAAATATTTTTTCCGGATAAATATCCAACGAGGTAAAAAATGACAAAAAATACTCTATCAAACAAAAAACGTTATGTACCTGTATACTTTAAAATAGAACACAAAGCATTTGTTATCGAATGCGGTCGTATAGATTATGACCAGGCTAATGAATACATTGCAAATATTATGAAATCTATACCAGAATTAAAAAAATTAGACTCTGATGATTTTTGTGGCTTTGATTGGGATATAGATTTTCAAATACACCCTAATATAGGTTTTAGCAATTCACCAATCTTTTCAAAAATAACAATAAGCAGCGAAGAGCATTTTAACACCGTGTTATGCAAAGCACGCACATGTAATGGATGTTTTCGCAAAATTAAAAACGGCAAATGCAAAGATTTATTCATTCGCGAAAACATTGGCAAAGTGTTTTTCGCTGATAAATACAAAGACGATTCTCAAAGGGGGTAAATATTATGGCATCCAAAGCACTATTTTCGCCATTTTATAAATTTATTGGTCTTTTGGTTTTCTTTTATGCATTGAAAGAATTCTTAAAAGACGTAGGCATACTTCAAAAAAGTAAATAAAATATTTGCTTTTTTATAAAACGTATGATTAAATAGAGGGGCAAAAGGATTTAATTATGGCAACAAAAAGAACATATCAACCATCAAAAACTCGTCGTGTAAAGACACATGGGTTTCGTGAAAAGATGGCAACAAAAAGTGGACGCGATGTTTTAAATCGTCGTCGCGCAGTGGGCCGCAAACGTTTGGCGGTTTCCGCAATCAATTAAAAAAATCGCCGTTTGGCGATTTTTTTATTTATTATCTTCCCAATAACAAATTATCTTCGCGTGTTCGATTTCGTTGACCATAATTTTATGACGCGAAATATTATCTTGTATAACAAATTCTACACGCACAGTTGGTGTATTTGGGCTAATTTCGCGTTCAAAATAAAGATCCACTCCACGTAGTTTGTGTGAATCTCTGAAATCAAAACCCACAGATTCGGTTGCCCATACTGTATAAACAGCATTATTAATATGTTGATTTATATCAACGTCATCATATCGACAACCAATTGAACGAGCCTGCGTTGGGACAAAATCTGAACATTTATCAAAATCACGTTCCCAAACACGTTCTGATAAACCAGTCCATTCTGGAAAAGCCTCAGATATACGAACAGGTCGCCGTGTTTTTAAATCAATTAGCACCCATTGACTTATTGCACGAATCTTTAATTTACCTGTTTCATCTCTGATATCAAAATCACGTTCAGAACGCAATGCATCCGAAACGGATGGCCACGTTGTATAAATCAATTTATCATTTGCACGTGGCATATCAACAATATCCACATACAAGTGAGTCATGACCCATGCAATTCCACGCGCGCAACAAATATCACGCCCTAACCCCAACATATCAGCATGTTTACCGGCCAATCCCTGTAATTCATTCATTAAACTTATTGGCCGCATAAAACCATATCGGTCACATTGATACGATTTTAGAACGTGTTCTTCGACCATTTTTGATATCATTGCCCCCCCCTCTCTTACTCCTATTATTCTACAATTCGTTGTTTTGTGCAACTGTAAAATCTACTTCTTTGCCCAAAACAATTTCATTTGCGCGCGCTGCAGATTTGATAAACGCATGTAAAAATTCAGGTGTATCATTTGGAATTGTTAAAGTTTCCAATTTTGCACCATTACCAATTTTACGTTCCGTACGCAATGTGCGAACTGTTTTCAAAATATTCAAAGCAATGTCCACATTGTCAACATTAGTGCCATATTCTGGCTGAGCTTCCGGATATTTTGTTAAATGTAATGTTTTGCCACCTTCAAATTCTTTATAAATTTTCTGCCACAATTCTTCTGTGACAAATGGAACAAACGGTGCATACAAACCAATTATAGTGCGCAAAACCGTAAACAATGTCCATTGTGCAGAAACTTTTGATTCTGCGCTATATTTTTCAGGACTCCAAAATCTGTCTTTGATAAATTCAATATATTGATCACAGAATATATCCCAGAAAAATGTGTCAATCGCACTACGCGCATTATAATTATCATATTTATCCAAATTTTTGCGCGTTTCTGAAATAGCCTTATTCAATTCAGACAATACCCATCTGTCTTCGATAAAACGTTTTTCAACTGGAACACTTTGTGCTGTTTTCGGGTCAAAATCAGTTAAATTCATCAAAACGAATTTTGCAACATTCCATAATTTAGTCAACAATTTTGAACCACGTTTCACTTCGTCATCACTGTATCTTAAATCTGTTCCAATCGGCGCAGTTGCAATCCAATAGCGCAATGCATCTGAACCAAACTTTTTAACCGCATCCAATGGGTCCGTACCATTCCCCTTGGTCTTGGACATCTTTTGCCCCTTAGAATCACGAACCAGGCCATGAAAATTCACAGTATGAAATGGAACATCGCCCATAACATACATACCCATCATCACCATACGTGCCACCCAGAAAAAGATTATATCTGCACCGGTATATAACAAATCTGTCGGGTAATATTTCTTTAACTCTTTCGTATCGTCTGGCCAACCCAAAGTTGAAAACGGCCAAAGACCCGAAGAAAACCAAGTATCTAAAACATCTTTGTCACGGGTTAAACTTTTACCACCAGATTGTTTAATTGCTTCTTCCTCTGTTTCTGCAACATACACATTACCATCTTCGTCATACCACGCAGGTATATGATGTCCCCACCATAATTGACGAGAAATTGTCCATGGTCGAATATCTTTCATCCATGCCATAAACAAATTATATCTGTGGTCCGGCATAAATTTTACTCTGCCATCTTCAACTGCTTTGATAGCAGGTTCTGCCAATTTCTTTGCATCAACAAACCATTGCGTAGTCAACATTGGTTCAACCGGCACACCACCACGTTCAGAATACGGCGTTGGAATAACCTTGTCTTCTATCTTTGTCATCAAACCTGCAGATTCAATATCTTCAACAATGGCCTTACGTGCAACATATCTATCCATACCACGATATTTTTCAGGAACAACAGATTCATTATTTAACCGTGCATCTGGCGTTAAAATGCACAAAGGTTCCAAATTATGACGCAATCCCACTTCATAGTCATCAAAATCATGTGCAGGTGTAATTTTCACCGCCCCCGTTCCTTTTTCAGGGTCTGCATGTTCATCTGCGACAATTGGAATTTCAATATTGGTCAATGGGATAATCGCTTTTTTCCCAATCAAGTGTTTTAACTTTTCATTTTCTGGGTGAATTGCGATTGCTTTATCCCCAAACAAAGTTTCGGGACGTGTCGTTGCAATTTCAATAAAACCACCATCAACCAATGGATAATTAAAATAATAAAACTTACCATTTTCTTCGCGTGTTTCAATTTCCAAATCAGACACAGACGTTTGCTGTTTTGGGCACCAATTCACAAGACGTTTTTCACGATAAATCAAACCTTCGTTATACATCTTTACAAATAATTTTGTGACAGCACGTGACAAGCCTTCGTCCATAGTAAATCTTTCACGTTTCCAAACAGGTGTCACACCCAAAATATGTAATTGATTTAAAATTTGTCCACCCTTATCAGCCTTCCATTTCCATGCATAATCTAATTTTTCATCCAACGACAATGCATGTGGATTTATACCACGTTTAGACAAATCGCGTTCAACCAATAATTGCGTAGCAATAGATGCATGATCAGTTCCTGGTTGCCATAGCACATCAAAACCACACATACGCTTATACCGGCAAATAATGTCAGTCAACACATTATCCAATGCATGTCCCATGTGCAAATTACCAGTCACATTTGGTGGTGGCATCATGATACAGAAAGATTTCTTATCAGAATTTACATCATTATCCCAAAAATTATTATTATCCCAAAACTCTTGGATTCTTGTTTCCAATTCGCGCGGACTTATATTTTTGCCTAAATCTATATTCATTTTTATATTCCTTAAAATAAAACTATCTATTCACCGAATTTTTACACATAAAAAACACAAAATCAAGTAAATGCACAATAAAACATTCCTAGTGAAAAATGGCTTTGAAAAGCTTATTATTTTTAAAAGAACCGAAGGAACAAGATTTATGAACAAAGTTATAAAAATACTTATCAAAGAAGCAATTCATAATAATATTTTAATACCTGTAAAAACTAATTCTGGGGACAGATACATTATATTCAACAGACGTGGCAAAGAAATATTATCTGTGAACAATGGTTGGGCAACAAATCATTACAGTGTGGATGTAAATAACAAAACTTTGTTGTCTGTAAAATGGGATGAAACAAAATCAAAACCGCTGGACAAAGATCAAAAAGATGTACTGGACATAATCAATACCTGCAAAGAAAAACTTGATTTGCAAGAAACAGCAAAAACTATGAATCCAAATGAATTAGAAACTGCAAATTTTTTACGTCAATCTTTGTGCACAACTGGCGAATAAATTATTATATTGCATGAACAACTCGACAAAACGAAACCGCGTATACGGCAGAAACGCCTGCATTGCGCAAAATACGATTTAATTCATAAAATGTTGCGCCTGATGTCATAACATCATCAACCAATAAAATCTTTTTACCTTTGATTGCATTTTTATTTATAACTTTGAATACACCACGAACATTTTCACGACGTTGTTTACTGGTTTTATGTCCCATATCTGGTTTGTATTTTCGTGTCACAGAATCAACATCTAAATCGGCATTATAATATTTAGCAATCGGGCGTGCTAACAACACAGCTTGATTAAACCCGCGTTTAAACAAACGTTTCCAAGCCAATGGCACAGGCATCACAATATCAACATCCAAATTTAAATCGCGCAGAGCATTTATCATCGCACGCGACATTAATGTTTGATACTGCAATTGGGATGCGTGTTTAAATGGCAACATAATATTTTTAGACACATCATCATATACACATGCACTGCGTATAAAATCTAAATCACATTCACCAGCCGCACAGTGTGGGCACATTGGTGTTGGGCCTAAATCTAAATCAGCAGGAAATGGATAACCACACCTAAAACATTTTGGATTTGAAATCCAATTAAAAGATTTCCAACATTTTGCACATAATGTTCCGTGCGATTCTACCGACGCTTTGCACATTGGACATAACGGAGGAAATATAAAATCGAGAAATCTTTTAAATATTTTTACCACGACATACTTTTATATGTTTTTTTGGAAATATTATCACCAAACATATTACGTTTTTGTTCTGTCAAAGTTTCGAACACATCCCCAGAAATTACACGCAATACAAAAACATCATCACCACGTTGTGATAACACAGGAACAATTCTGCGCTCTGCCACCCCAGTGTCTTTTAATACTTGTTCAACAATAGCCAAACGACGTGCAGCTAATTTACGGCTATCTTTGCTATACGTCACAGATTCTGGTATTGCGATTTGAATAGCACGCTTTGGGTTATTCACAACAATAGAAGCAGTTTCGCTTAACAAATTATAATTTTCACGCGATAAACCTGCATCACCTTCAAAGAAAGAAATTTTAATTTCCAATGGGCGAATATCACCAGACATTTCAGATAAATCACGTTGCGCAGAAAAACCTTCTATATCAGATGACATATCACTTGCCACATCAAATCTGTCATCAATTTGATATGTTGATAAATGTTTGTTCTCTGACAAATAAGTTTTTTTAAACGCTTTCTTTAATTCATTTGGTGACATCTTTGTCATAGATTTATCAACAGCTGCTATCTTAGGTTCCGCAGTTTTTTTTGCAACAGTGCGCACAATAACATCTTTCTTGGTTTCCATTGGGACAACTTCACGTCGCATCGTCACATTACGTTCTGCATCAGAAACACTTTTTACATTTGATTGACCAGACACTGGTGTTTTCACAGTCGTTGCCCGCACAGCAGCAATTTCTGCCTGCTTACGCGAAGCATTCAATCTGGCAATTTCTTGACGCAATGTATCTATTTCTGCCAATGTAGATTGTTTTAACGCTTCCATATCAGACAAAGCATTTCTAGCATCAGCTATCTTTTCTACTGCATTTGAATTCAAATTTTCTTCTGGCAGCAAAGCATCAGAACGAACAACCTTTATTTCATCCATACGTGGCATACGCAGTGGTGCTTCGTTATTTGCCCACAAATCAGAACTTGGTCTGTTTGGTTTTAAAACATCCCTTGCTATAACATTTTTTGAACCATTTACTTTTTTCGCACTACGTGAAACAACTTTTCTTTCAGTTGTTTTTTTTGCTAATGGTGCAACCGACACAGCATCATTTTTTTTCTGTTGAACAATCTCTTCACCAAATACAGCACGTGCAGAAACACCACCCTGAGATACATCAACAACGGGCAAATATGCGCCCGCACCAGCGTTATAACAAACAAAAACACCACACAAAAATATGGATAAACGTTGCATGTCCTTTCCTTCCTTATGCTAATCATAGAACAAATGATAAAACGCAAGCAAGCAAAAAATTTTGCATAAAAAAACACCCAAACGGGTGTTTCTTATTTTGTCACAACATCCGATATTTTTGTCACAGCTAAATTTTCAACATATGCTTTCTTTGCCATTTTATCAAGACGCGATGGGTTATCAAACAAATCTTCTAGTGTAGCGGTCAACCATTTAGCCGTAAATTTGCTTTGTTCAATTGCAAAACCACCACCCAATTTTTCAAATGACGCAGCATTAGCCGCCTGGTCTGGATTGATGTTTAATGGCACCAATATCGCAGGACGACCAATAGTTTCTATTTCTATGACTGTACTAGCTCCACTGCGCCCTATTATTAAATCAGCATCAACTTCTGCACTGGCCATATCATGTATAAAAGATAATACATTTGCACGTATTTTATGGTCTGCATAAAAACGTTGTAATTTTTCAACATTTTCAGGACGTGTTTGATGTGTTATAAATATTTTTTTATTTTTCATTCCTGCAACAGCCATTGGAACAATCTCATCTAATATCTGCGCACCCAAAGAACCACCTGTGACCAAAATTTTATTTTCATGTTTCAATGGTGATTTTGCATTTTTAATTATATCTTCGCGCACAGGTAATCCTGTATAAACAATTTCTGCATTTGATTTCGCAGGCACCCCAGATACACTTTCAAAACTTGTCATCAAATATTTAACCCAACGCAGTGCGAATTTGTTTGCACGACCAATCGCTGCATTTTGTTCATGTAAATATGTTGGTATTTTCCAAATATGCGCAGCAAAAATCGCAGGCACAGATGCATAGCCACCAAATGCAACAACTCTGTCCGGTCTAAAAAACATGAACCGCAAAGTCAACGCAATCGCCGACACACCAATCTTAGCCAGCGCAATCATTTGTTTTATTTTTGATTTTGCACCGACACCAGATGCCCATACAAACGCGATACGCGCTTTTTTTGGTGCGCCATTGCGAACCATTTGTGAAACACGTCCATCAGCAGATATTGTTATTTTATGGCCACGTTTTGCCAATTCTGTTGCCACACTAAGTGCAGGAAACACATGTCCACCCGTTCCACCTGTTGCAATCCATACTTTCATATTTGCCCCCATTATTTTAATTTTGCCATGTATCTTCTCTGATTATAGCCAACAACATGCCAAATAACACACAAAAAGTTATAAACGATATACCACCGTATGAAATAAACGGCAACGTCATACCCTTGTTAAAGAACAAATGCAAGGCTGTCATTAAATTGAAACAAATTTGACCACCAAACAAAGCCGCGGTACCAGTAGCAGCATACACAACAAAATCATCTTTGGCATATACCGCATGTTTTATTATTTTCATCAAAACCAAAAACAATAAAACAACCAAACCCGATGCAATAATTGCCCCCCAATCTTCCGCAATAGCCGAATATACAAAATCATTTGTAGATTCTGGTAAAACATCTTTGACAAAAGACTCATCCCCTTTGCCAAATAAACCACCGTGTCTTATAGAATTTTTTGAATACCATATCTGACTGCGTGGTACAGTATAGAATATTTGCTTTGCACGATCTTGAATATGCGGCATAACCATCAACGCCGCCACACCTAGTACACATATAATTCCAAATATCGATGGTAATAATTTCCACGGCAATCCCGCAACAAACAACATTATAGCCAAAACCCCAACATACAATAATGCAGTACCAACATCAGGGTGTAAAAATATGAACAATATACATATTGCAAACACTGACAAATATGGCCACCAACTAATCTTTTTTAATTTCCATGCATCCTTATTTAAAAAGATATCACGACCATAAACACTGTGCATTTTTGCCAAAAACCACGCTGTAATCATTATAAAAAATGGTTTTATAACATCAGCAGGCATAAATCGTTGTCCCATTATTCGTACCCAACGCGCACTGCCGTGTTCTTTAAATGGATGCACGATTGTAACCAACAAAAAACCTATGCCCACCAATAATCCCAAAACCGATATTTTTATAATTTTATCTTTGTTCAACATACTAAATCCAAACAAACAAATCAGACCTATGGTATACGGAATAAATGCTTTTTTTAGAAAAAAATACCAAGGCTGTGGTGGATTCATACGAGCAGCCTGGGCAGCTCCAGCAGACACTAATGTCACCAATCCAACACAAATTAGAATCAACACCAACCATAATAGACGTTTGTCTATTTCAAAATACCAATCTGTCAATTTGCTTTCTTCGCCACGTCTAAGTCTTAACATTTGTAAAACCTATGATTATGCAAATTTTAATAACATCAATGCCAACCCGGCAAATAAAATAGATACAACAAAAAATCTATCTACAACTTTGGTTTCGACCCATCCTTTTTCCTCAAAATGATGATGCAGTGGTGCACGTAAAAATATACGACGACCGGTGCCAGTAATTTTTCTTGTTATTTTGAAACACATCGTTTGTATAAACGAAGACAATAAAATCAAAACCATCATTCCTGCTGCAACCCCAATGATTATTTCTGATTTTAATAGCATCGCCACAGTCCCCATAAAGCCCCCCAAAGCCAAAGCACCTACGTCCCCCATAAATATAGACGCAGGTTTTGAATTGAACCATAAAAATCCTAATACTGCACCAAACATAGCACCCAATGGTGCATACAAGGCACTAGCTTCCGGCAAGAACATTACTGAATCCATAAAGCCTATTCTGGTCGCACCATACAAAGCAACAACCATTACAATCAACACAGGTAAATAAAGTTTTACTAATAACCCATCCAATCCGTCTGATATATTTGCGGCATTTGCAGAACCACATATAACAAAATAAGCAAATATGTAATACAAAAAGCCTAAGGTCAAAGGCATACCAAACATATATCCTAATGTCCAACTGTCAAGTGGCAAAACGATACTTGACCCCAAAACAATTGACAATTCTGGAACATATCCCGGCATGGTTTTATTTATAAAATACGCCAACCCAAAAACACATATTGCTTCCAATATTAAACGTAATTTTGGCGACAAACCGTTTGACGCCTTTTTTGATTGGCTTGATATCTTTTTATAATCATCTGCAAAACCAATGGCCGCGAACAATAACATCGCGATTATCGCAATCCAACCGGTCGTATTTTGCATCGGCATAAACAGCAGAGAAGAAACCAATACAGAAATTATTATCAACAGACCACCCATTGATGGGGTTCCTGCCTTTTTTTTGTGTTCTAATGGAACATTTTCACTAATAGGTTGACCTTTGCCTTGAATTTTACGCATAAAACGAATAAAACTATTTCCAAAAACAATCATTATCATAAAAGCAATTCCAAAAGAAAAACCAAATTGCAACCAACCACTTAAAAAAAACGAATATCCGTGATTTGCCATAAAATCTGTCAACATAAAAAAACTCCTTTCTTTGATGAATAATATTTTATCATAAAACAAATTGCAAATAAACGAATATAAAAAATATTTAAAAAATACCGCCCAATGCTGGTTTTTGACCAGATTGTTCGTCTGTATTCAACAGATTTGGAATCTGCCCCATTTTAAATGCTTCATTTATGATAATTCCGTTTGAATCTTGTGCTGCGGCAACACCATTATTACGATTTACACGAACAAAAGTTAAACCATCAGGAACAGCAAAAGGTTGGTTGCTTTCATCTTTTAATGCAATCTTCATAAAATCTGCAAATACACGCGCTGCCATGTGAGAACCGGCACCTTTACCCAACGGTTGAGGAACATCATATCCTAAATAAACCCCTGCAATTAAATTCTTAGAAAAACCAATAAACCAAACATCTTTGACTTCATTCGTTGTCCCTGTTTTTCCAGCAATTGTATGTCCTGGGACGCGCGCCTGTTTTCCAGTTCCCCGTTCAACCGCACCTTGTAATATTGAAACAATTTGATATAAACTTTGTGCGTCCGATAAAGGTTCGCGGATTTCGGTGTTTTTTGGTGGCAACAATGATTCGTTCCATTCTATTTGATTTGGCTTTTTTTCACCAACAATCTTGCCATATCTATCTTCTACATAATCGACCATTTTTGGTTCTATGACGTGTCCACCGTTTACAAATGCAGAATACCCTAATACCAATTTTTCCAATGTGGTTTCACCAGACCCCAGTGCCATAGATTCGTTTATTTTGGCAGAATCTAAATTTTTTGGATACACCCCAAATCTTTGGGCAGATTCAATCGCATCTTTGACACCTATTTGTTCAACCAAACGAACAGTTGGGACATTACGCGATGTTTCTAACGAAAAACGCAATGGGATATTGCCCAAAAATTTTCTATCATAATTTTCAGGTTTCCACTCTTTGTTATTTTCACGCCACCCAACAATAGGTGCATCTAATATCAAAGTCTGTGGACTGTATCCCTTTTCCAATGCAGACAAATAAACAAATGGTTTTATTGTTGACCCAATCTGACGGTATGCCTGGGTTGCACGATTAAAAGAACTGTCTTTGAATGAACGTCCACCCGTCATAGCAACGATTCGCCCAGTATGAGGATTCATCGCAATAATCGCACCCTGTAATTTTTGTTCGTCTGGTTGTTTATTTGCATTAAAAGCATCCAGCTCTTTATTCAACGCCGCCGCCGCCGCACGTTGCAATTCTGGGACAATAGTGGTTTTTATATAAAGTCCATCATTGTATAATGTATCACGCCCTATTTTTTCCAATAATTTGCGACGAACATCTTCTGCAAAGTATTGAAAGTCCATTTCCATTTGTTCCGTAAACCCGGAATTTATATTCAATGGTTCATCCGATGCTATTTTTGCCTGTTCTGGTGTAATATATCCATCTTTGACCATACGGTTTAAAACATAATTTCTGCGCTCTACGGCACGATTTCTGTCATTTGGTGCCTTTGGCAGAGATGCTAAAAATGCACATTCAGACAAAGATAAATCTTTGACTGCTTTGTTAAAATACATCAATGCAGCCGCACCCACACCATACGCACGCGCACCTAGGAATATTTCATTTAAATAAAGTGTCATTATGTGTTGTTTTGAAAAACTGCGTTCCAAACGCAAAGCCAATATTGCTTCTTTTACCTTTCGTGACAAAGTCCTATCCGAAGTTAAAAAGAAATTTTTTGCAACCTGTTGCGTAATAGTAGATGCGCCTGTGAATTTAGTATCAAATCCCAAAAGCCGCATTGTATTATTTGCAGTAGCGCGAATTATGCCCTGAATATCAATACCAGGATGCGTCCAAAAATTCTGATCTTCGGCAGCGACAAACGCATTTATCAATTGCTTTGGCATTTCTTCAAAATCAATAAAAACACGTCTTTCGGCAGCATATTCAATCAACAAAGAACCGTCCGATGCATACAAACGCGATGCCACAGGCGGTGTATAAGTTGCCAATTTTTTATAATCAGGTAAATCATGACCATATATTAAAACTATGATTGCAAGACCTGCTATGCCAGCAACAGCACACCAGAATACAAAGTTCAATATATAACGAAAAAACTTTCTAAAATTCATAAATATAATTTTATGTTAAATATTTAAAGTTTGCAAGTGATTGAATAAAAAAACAATTATTATTATTGTTCGTATGTTGTGTCATCACAAATATAATATTCATTACCACCGAATGAGGCCTTGAAATAATGTGTCGAATCTATGTTCATAAACGTTGGCGTTGATGTAATATTTGCATAATAAATATTATCACCAACCTTAATATTTAATGATGGTGTTGTTCTTTTCATATTACGCAAATAAACAATATCATCACCCACATGTAATATACGACCACATTGGTCGATTGAAGAAGAACCAACCGGCGAATATAAATTATTTGGACATGATGCAATACCTTGGTTCACAGTTTCATTAAATCTGTATGTGCCGCCACTGCAATATGAGTTTTCTGGACACACGACACAACCATCAGTATTCATCGGCATATAATATCCATTTGAACATATATGTTCGTTTGGTTCATATATTGCATCCAAACGATTTGGAAAATTATTTGCACAGACATTGTTTGCTGTTGCGCTTGGTATACTTGAAAAATTTAACCCTTGAAAGTTATCTGCATCAAAATAAAACGTTCCGCCATTACATGTGTATCCATTGGGACAGGAACGACACCCCAATGTATTTGCCGGTAAAAATTCCCCACCTGAACAAACATAAGAGTTTAATTGATATATCGCATAATAATTAGAGATATTCGTATCACAAGTCATATCAGCAAACACAGAGTGTGTTATAAAAAACGATACCAAAAACGCTAAGTTTTTTTTCATAATCAAGAACCAACCTCTGGTCCCGCGATAAATTCACCCGTCCCAGCATTTTTAAAAAAAGTCTTTGTGACGGTATCATACATACCGATTGCACTGTCACTACCGCGGCGTGCAGGAATAAAGTTACCAATAATATGACCGTTTTGTTCAAATGTAATACGGTATATACGACAATCAACAAAGTTATCAACAAACCCGCCATTATTTCTTCCAAATATAAATGCTGAAATAGTATTGTTTGTATATTTCGAAAATTCATGTGGTGTCCCACAAGGAACAGGATTGTCTGCATCTAACTTTAAATATGGAATACTTGCATAATCTGTTGTTTGTATGTATTGAACCGCAATGTGTCTATTTGTATTTATTGTGCCAACAGTATTAGTAGAATTTAATGAGGCTAAATATGCCGGTATTGCGCTTTCTTTAATTTTAGACAGCCCCCAACGCGGCATTTGCGAAGAACCGATAAAACCCCAAACTGTTTGTGGTTTATCAGTTGCAGTCGCAGTCATAAAACTAAAATCAGTTGTTATTTTTGCAGTCAGATTATTTAATACAATACCCGTATCAATATACTGTGTCCCAGTAGATTCAATGTATTCAAGAAAAGTGTACCCATCACCCCATCCTGCAAAAGTATATCCATATTTTGCGGGGGCGGTTGGTGGGGTAATGCTGTCGCCAGATTGGCATGTTGTGGTTGATATAATTTGATTATCTGCATACCAATTAATCGTGTGTGCCAATGCAACACCGCACATACATATCATCGATAGTAATACTAAGATTTTTTTCATTCCCCAGCTTCCCCGTTTTTAGCAAAAAATTAACCACCAAGAAAACTGGTGGTCGGGGGTTAGAACAGCATATATGCGAAATGCCCCGCTCGCGCGGCACCCCGACCTGTATGTCAGGGTATTGACGCGAAACGCGCCAAAGAAGATTACGACACATCGCGTGCCGCGCATATACGGGATGTTCTAAGTCCCGATTCCAATTCCCATTGGATTCAATTTAAATTGTATCATACAAACTTTGAAATTGTTATAAAAAAATCGGGGTAACACCCCGACAAATAGTTTATTTATAATTCTACTTTGCCATTTGTGGCGAATATACTGCCGTTTTCTTCGAAAACTTTACCGCCCGCTTCACGAACTAATAATTCACCAGCGGCAATTTCTGCATAATCTAATGCATCAGATACAAACGCATCCATTTTTCCAGCTGCAACCCATGCAAAATCTAATGCAGGGCAACCTGTTTCGCGTGCTACACCGTCAATCAAAGGACGTGCGCCCGACGTATTATAACCGATTGTTAAATCTTTTGGTTCGGTCAAATTAGACACGTGTATTTTTTCAGAATGATATGCGGAAAATACATACGCACCGCTGCCCGCTTCTGCATAATATAAACGTTCTTCAATTGGCGAATAAACCAATGCGATTTTTGTTTCGCCATTTGAACGCAAAGCCAACGAAATAGCAAAATGAGAATTTCCACGAACAAAATTTGCGGCACCAGACAAAGCCAACACAAATTCGTCGCGACCTTCGCCTGGTTTGGAAACATCTGGTGTCAATAAACCAGCGTTTGGACGAACGAGTTGCAAATCAGATAAAATACTTTCTTCTATTCTGGCCGATGCCTTGGCAACAAAATCATGTGCGCTGCGTAAAGATTGCTGAAGTTCTTCTACTTCGCCAAAATCGTGGCGTAAACCTGCGGCAGTATTTTGCAATGCTGCAAACATTTTGTTTAATTCAGTAGAACCTTTAATCAGCAAATCCATTTTACATTCCAAATATTAGAAATTAAACCCAGCAAATTTGCTTTTGAATTCTTCTGCACGTTTACCTTTGACACCTTCGTTGCTACGTTGACCAGTCCATGCAGGATGATTCAAATTGTCAGTGGACAAAACCAAATCTTTCTTTACAGAAGAATACATTTTAACAGTTTTTCCATCTGTCATTGTGACGTTAATTTCGTTATATTCTGGATGAATTCCTTGTTTCATCGTTATGTCCTTTTTATTTACATTTAATTTCAGCGTGTGTGATTATACCTGCTTTTTTCGTAAAATCAAGATAAAGTTGTTAAAAAACACGCTTTTAATATTGCCCTATACAGCCTAAATATGAATTCCCAGTAGATTCTAAAACATTTATGAATTGATTCTGATTTTTTCCAGAAAAAAGCGCCAAGATCGTTCCCGCATCAGTTGCCAGCATATCCGTCACAGTAGCAATAGACGAATTCATCTTTTTGAAAAAGCCACTGGATGGACGAATTTCAGCCGCCAACAATTGATGATTTCCACGTAATTTTGCGCTTTCTTCTGCAACGATAACCATCAACTGACATTCTGGTGACACTATTATCTTTTCAGATATCATGCCGTTTCCACCCAATAATTCACCCCACCAGCCAGTCGATTCGCAAAATACAGGATAATAAATCACCGCATCTGGATTTTTTTCAAATATTGCGGTGATATCAAGGTCATCAATAATAATCTCTGGCATCATACCAGTCGCAGCGTTTATAACCTTACGCGACAACTGATAGTCTGCATCAGCAGTTGTTTTATGTGGCCAATAAAGAATCGGTAATTTACTCATCACTGAGAATTATATCAGATTCGGTGGTCGGAAAAAATATGCATATGTTAAATAAATTACTTGATTTTTTATTTTTTAATAGCTTCGCGCATTTTTTTAAGGTCTGCCCACATAGTTTCCAAATCTGTTTTAACTGTTTTATAATACTTGTCCGACGTCTGAACTTTAAATAACATTGAAGAAATCTGCGGTATCATGGTCATAAACATAGCAATAAATATACCCATTAAAACAACAGTTATAATACTATCGTTTTGCATCAAAAGCCCGTCTATTAAAATTTTCGAATCGTTTTTTTGTATTGCCTGTTCCAATATATTTGCCCCAGACCAACTGCCAAATGTAGCATTTATAAACATAACAGAAAATGTCAAAAGCACTATGGTCAGCGCAATTCCTACAATGGCTTTGATAACATCATCCAACATTTGGCGAATCGTTCGTCCGCCTTTTGGAAATATAGCAAAATTTTCGTCATCGAACATCCACGACATCAACATAAGCGGCAACATTACTAAATCCATTGATAATTTCACAAAAACCTCCAAAAAATACAACGGTATCGGCAATAACGCATAAAAATATAACAACAAAATCAAACCACCTGCCAAAAGCATTGGAATATTAGGAAAAAGTGGTATTGCAGATAAAATTTTATGTTGATAATCATAATGGAACGCCATATTTAATATTGCCCAACCTGCTGTCATTCCTAACCCTGTCAATTGATGCACATTAGCAACCTCACATGTCAACTGGTGTCTTAATCTTGGCGAAAAAGCACCATATTCGGCAGCGGTTTCTGTAGCACTAACTGGGTCAGCCAATGCTGTAGCAACCATACATTCTGAAAATTTATCATTATCTGTTACGGCATAATCTAAACTTGTTCCGATAACAAATGCAGGTTCTATGAAAATATTTGTTATTAAACGTGGCAAAGGCAACAATAATAAACCCGCCAGCAAACCAAATTTAACAGTATACGTTCCAAAATTACCAAATAATTTTGACGGTTCTTCAAATTTACCGTTTATCATATTTGAAGATAGCCTCCACGCAATAAGTACCGCCAACAATGTCAAAGACATTGGTATTATCACTTTACCTAATGCCTTATAAACCCCAGGCAATAAATTAGACATTGAAATCATAATATCTGAAAAAACCCGGCACGACCAACACGATGTAAAAAAATCGAGAGATTGTTGCATATCTACTGGTGCAACACTTCGCCATATAGATGTTCCAACAATTCCAGCACCAACCGCAATCAGCCCGATAACAAGCGGTGCGATACCCCATGAAGACATAGGTATCATTGCTACAAAAGCCATCCATAATTTTTTTAACGATTTCATAATTTTAATTATATCATAAATTATTCTAAATGTGATATAATTCAATAGGTAAACGATATAAATAGAGAGAATGAATACATTAACAAACAAATTTTTGCTGATATTTCGGCATGTTCCAACAGTTTTTTGGATTTTTTTCGCATTCGTCCTTTGCCCATCAAATGCACATGCTGATATCATAGATTCTTTTGATTTAGCCCCATTTGTTCCATTGGTTCTTGAATCAATGATGACAGTTGCAACATCTTTGTATAACTATTTTGTCGGAAATGGCACAGGATTGGTATACCTGTTGATTTATGGTTTTTTAATATTTTCTTTGTCCATGTATTTAGTAAAAATGCACTTGCCTGGTGATTGGTTAAAATTCTTGGGGTTTTCTGGTGGCGGTGAAATGTTTTCTGACAAAGAAACTGGTTGGACGATTGCGGGCAATATACTTCAACCGTGTCTGCGCGCTATTATTGCAGGATTGGTATTATTACAGCTAAAACCTGTCTATGTCACAGAATGGGTGGTAAATCCATTTCTTGAATTTGGTTCAATTTATACTCAAGAAATTTTTCAAACAATAAACGGCTCTTCGTTTGAAAACATAGATGCACCAATATGTCCTGAATCAATAACCCGCGAACAATGGATTTCAACACGCAGTTGTGACTTTTTAATCAAACCTGTTTATATAATTTCCAAAGAAAACAATAACGTTATTAAATACGGCTTTGATTTCATAAAATCGGGTCTGCGCGGTTTATTATCTTTGTTCCCACACGCGATGGACGGCATTTTGAATATTATAACAGGCTTATTATTAGTGTCCGCGTTTGTATCTGCAAATTTATTTATGGCTTTGTTAATAATCCAGGCGATATTTGATTTTTGTATTGCGCTTATATTGTATCCTTTTTCTGTTTTGACATGGGTTGCAAAAAAATCAGATAAATGGTTTGATTTTTTACCAGTATTTGACCAAATTATTGATGCACTAAAAAAACTGGTTATAACTATGATTGCGTGTGCGTTTATACTGTGCGTAAATCTGGCCATTGTTCGTTCATTATTTAATTGGTCATCATCCGTATTCGTAGCCACCGCGAATGGTATGGTAAAAACAAATGTCCCTGCGATAACAGATACTGCTATGAATTTCGGACAACATTCAATTTTGTGGTTATCTGCGATATTAACGTTTTTCTTGATGCGCAACATATTCACAATGACCCGTGAAAGATTAGATTTATATACAGGCAATCCAAAACATACGCTTTATGATAATGTGACAGACAATGTAAAAACAGCATGGGGAAAAGTAAAATCGTTGCCGGAAACATTAAAGAACATATGGAAAACAAAAGAAAAATTAAGTAAATAAAATGCAAGAAGTCGCAAATTCTTTCATAGATACAACCGTCCAATGTTGGGCATGCCCAGTATTTGACCGTTTGTTTGTAATAATATCAGATGCTGCGGCTGCGGCATATCAGCGTTTTACTTTGTTTAGTTTAGTTATATTTTGTATTTTGTTTTCATTTTTTGTGATGAACGCTGTGTGGGATGGTATAAAAAACAATACAGACGATCCTTTTTTACAAAAATCTGTTAAACCTGTTATTATAAAAGCATTGATTGCACTGGCTTTGTTGGGTATGGGTTTAACATTTCCAAAACTGATTTCTAAAATTACATTTGAACCTGTGGCAGAAGTCACTTTGCAGACATCCAAGATGTTATTGCCTTCGGATTATCAAGTTTCAACAAACTATGTCCCTGTAAAAATTGAACAGGAAGGTTTTTTCAATACTAATTTGCGTGATACTATATTACAATTGATTCAAACCAGTGTCACAAGTTTTCAAGTCTTTATCAAAATAGGCATTGGAATAATTGATAATTCTTTTTCACTAGGTTCGTTATTTTCCATAGGTTCATTGTTCAAGCATATTATGGTGTTTTTCATAGGTCTGTTTTTAACCTATCAATTTATAAGATTATTTATCAAATATTCTTTCTGTTTTATGGATATAATCTTAGCCATGGCATTATTTGCATTCTTTTTTCCAATATCTTTGGTTTTATTTATATTCAAAGATGCACAGAAATTACCTGAATGGATGAAAAATTTAGGTGGCGATTTGGGTGCCGGACAAATAAAACATTTAATAAATGCGATAGTGTCTGTAATTTCATCCATAATAACATACACTATAATTATATTGATTATTCGTGGATATCTTGATGCAAATGGTGTTAATACGGATACAATACAGGCATCAACGTCTTCTTTGTTTGAATTTGATTTGGATAATTCTAATGCAATGCAAATAACTTTTACAGGTGCAATTGTATTAGTCTATGTGTTAAAATACATTGCGGATCAAATACCAAAAATAACCGATAAAATTTTATCTGTTTTTGGTATATCCCAAGAAAACAAATTATCAGATCAAATGGGCGAAAATGCTTTGGCTATGATAGATATCGTTGCTAATGAAGCAAAGAAAATTATAAATATTGTAAAAAATCCTGAAAAAGCGACAACCGACAATAAATCAGACAAAGGCAACAAAGACAAAAAATAATGTTTAAAAATTGGATAATAGAAAAAATTTTTAAAATAGTTATTGGCGCTGTCATATTGGGCGTGGGTATTTGGTACCTGTCCGCTTCCATTGGCGGTGCATCTTTGTCCTATACTAGCATGGATACATTCATGCATCAAATCGGCGCAGCTGATATCACCAAGGACGGAATTCCTGGATGTTTTTTATGCGGATATATGAGTGAATTTTTCGCGGTTCTTGGACGTGCAACAGAAATGTTCTGGAATGGTATAGTTCGTAATTTATGGATATTGATGGCAATTGGTTTTGGTATATTTATAATTTTTCATACAATGAAATTTTTTCGCGAACAAGCGACATCAAAAGATATCAAAGATTTAACAACCAAAGAACCAACCTTAGATTTTCAAAAATGGTTTTCGCTTGTTTGGAAAACTGGTGTTCGTGTTTTAATAGTTGGCGGTTTAATTGGTGCTTTGAATTGGTCGGGAACAAGCGGACTAAAGACAATAACAAATGTAACCGTGACACCAATTTTATATTTGGGGTCTGCTTTGTCTGAGGCGGCAACTGGGGTAATCAGCAATCAACAATGCGAACCTTTGGAAACTGTTGAAACCGCAGAAGACATTTTGAATCCTGTTTTGCGACCATTTATGTGTATTATGGCAAATTTAAATACTGTGATGCTGGCAGGTGCTGGCGGCGGTTTTGCATTAATGAATTATGCATGGATGGGATTAGGTGGCGGTGTGTTTACCTGGATAGCAGGTTTATCATTAATCCTGGTATTTATGTTTATCGGCTTTAATTTATTATTCCAGGTATTAAGTATTATTTTTAAATTGATTTTCGTAATTATATTTATGCCGATTTTATTGGCATCTACGGCATTTGAAGGTGTCTGGAAACTGGCTCAAGATTTAACAGGTGCTGGTATCAATATGCTTGTAAACGCAGCAGTTAGTATAATAAAAATCAGTTTGAAAATTTGTATTGTTTATGCAGTAGTATATTTTTCAGCAACACAATATGGTTTTACAACAATATTGCCCCCATTACTAGGTGAAGTTCAAACAGAATCTCCAACAGAACAATCGTTGGCTGTGATAAATGTGTTTTCTACGTGTGAAAAAGCATCTGTGGTTGATGGCGATATTAACAAAGATAAATTTAAAACGTGTTTTTTTGAACAACGCAAAATTGTAGAACAAAAATATCCAAATGCATTTGATTTTATGGACGATGGATTTGAATTTATGTTGTTTATGATTGGAATTGCGTTACTCTATTTCTGGATTATTTCGCCTAAAATAGATAAAATCATAGCCGAAAATAAATCAGAAACATTTGATTACGGCAAATGGACCAGAGATTTTGGAAACGCAGTATATAGTGCCCCGGGAAAAATATTTACAAAAGTTAAAGATGCGCTGAACAAAGGAAAATAACAAAATGCAAATAAAAAGATTTTTTAAATATTTATTTGTTTGTATATTATGCATCTTTTGTATATATGGCACGGCTTACCCTGCAGGGAATATACCATTGGGCGAAGTCGATGAATATGGTTCATGGATGAATGCTGATAATGCAGAAAAATATAAAACTAATATTTCAACCGACATTAAACAATTCCAAGGCGATTTTGATAACAATTTAAAATCATCTAATTTTGTTCCGTTAGAAGTTAAACTAGGTCTTGTTTTTATGAAATCATTGAATGCCATAGATAAGATTATGGAAATATCTTTGGTTCGATTCACGATCATTCTTTTGTTTATTACTTATGCTGTGTTTATTGGATTGGAAGCATATAAATTGATACGCGATTCCGGTGATTATAAACCTGTAATTTATGAAATTTTCAAAAAAGGTATGATTATATCGCTTTGGCTTATTGTCTTAGATTACGGTCCGGCAAAATTGTTTGCGCAACTGGCATCACCAATTATATCCATAGGTAGATATTTATCAGACTTTATTTTAAATTCCGTTGCACAAACATATAGCATAGAAATTCCAGATACCTGTAATGCGGTACATCAATATGTTGATGCGCATAATACTGGGAAATTATTGATAGATTCATCAGCTGCCGCAAATATTATGTGTTTACCTGCTAGAATGTCCGTATTTTTCTATCACGCTACATCTCAAGCTTTTAAATGGATGGGGTACGGAATATTCCATAGTTTTACGGCCTTTATTGTTGGTGCTGTATCAGCGTTCATATTCATCAAATGTATTTTCAAATATGCATTTATGACATTGGGTATTGTTGCAGATTTATTTTTAACTTTATTGATGTTGCCGTTTACTGCCATAGCTGAAGCAATGCCAGAATTAAAAGAAAAAAATTATGTTGGTCAAATATTTTCTGGGTTATTAAAAATATTTAACGCAAATAAATTATCAAATGTTATTTCAACATTTATAAATGCCAGTATATATTTTGCCAGTTTATCTATTATAATTTCTTTAAGCGCCATATTATTATCAAAAATTATATCTTTGAATTCCGATAATTCTTATACGGTTTCGTATGGCATAGAATCTTTATTAACTGGCGGATTGATACTGTATTTAATCAGCAAAGTTGACGATTACACATCAAAATTAGGTGGAAAAATAGACAATGCGTTTGGTGAAAAACTAAAAGGCGACACAAAAACATTGTTGGGTGACGCAAAAAATATCGTATCTATGATATATAAAGATTGGCTAAAAAAGAAATAATCTAGATAATTTTTACAAAATCACGCATAACGTTTTTTATTCCCTTGGTTTTAAAAGCAACCGTCAAAACATTGGTGTTTTCAGCAATTACCACCCCAATCCCCATTTCATTATGCGAAATCATTTTACCAACAAGTGATGCATTGCTGCACGAATCTATTTTACGCGATTGATGCACATGATTATCGCGTCTAGATTCTGTATCACCATTATTGTTATTTATAAACTCTTTATCAATTTCACCAATAAAACGCGATTGAGTTTGATATAAACGCTGACCAAAAAGTGAACGCACCATCGCATTTGTTATAACCACAGTTTGACGTGCACGCGTAATTGCAACGTATGCCAAACGGCGTTCTTCTTCTAAATCGCCCTCTTTGGTTGTTTTTTCATTGGGGAAAATTCCTTCTTCCCACGCGGGTAAAAATACTGTATTAAATTCCAATCCTTTGGCGGCATGAATTGTCATGATACTGACTACGTTTTTATCTTCGATTTCATTGTCATTATCGTCTGTCATCATCAATGCAGCATGTTCCAAAAATTCTGGCAATGTATCATATTTTGCAACAACAACATTTATCAATTCGCGAATATGTTCAATACGTTCTTCACCGTCTGCATCTTTAGATTCACGCCACATATTCATATATCCAGAATTTTCAAGTAATTGTTGCACAGCTTCTTTTGGTGCAATACTTTGCCAATCAAAATCAAACGCAGATAAAAATTCTTTGATGTTTTCGTTTTGTTTTGTACTTAAATTGACTGTTTTTATACCGTCCATTAAATTTTTACCGCTTGCGCGTATTTTTGTCAATGCTGCAGGGCCAATATGACGTGATGGTTTTGATATAATGCGTTCAAAAGAAACATCATCAAATGGATATACTAACAATCTGATATAAGCAATCGCGTCACGAATTTCGGCCCTATCATAAAATTTAGTTGCGCCAACTAATTTATATGGAATATTTTTTGATGTAAATTCTTCTTCGAATGTTCTGGATAACGAACCTGCACGAATCAATATTGCAAAATCTGAAAAATTGTTTTTGTTATTACGTATTATTGTATCTGCAACAAAGCGTGCTTCGTCCCAATCGGATGGCAATGTAAAGATATATACAGGCTCCCCCATAGTCATATTTGGTCCCATCCGCAAATCTTTGCCCAAACGTCCCATATTATTTTTTATCAAAGAATTTGCAGCACCCAGAATATTTCCAGAACTGCGATAATTTGTTTCAAGGCGAATTATTTTTGCACCTGGATATGTTTTTTCAAATTCTAAAATATTTCTAATTTCTGCACCGCGCCATGAATAAATAGATTGGTCATCATCACCAACACAACAAATATTTTTTTCATTTTGCCCCGCAGTTATCATCTTTAATAAATTCATCTGGGCAGCATTTGTATCTTGGAATTCATCAACTAAAATATATTTAAATTGACGTTGATATTTACTTAAAATTTCATTATTTGATTCAAATAACTTTAACACATATAAAATTATATCTCCAAAATCAACAGCACCTAAACGCAATAATTCTGCATTATATGCCACCAATATTTTTTTTGATATTTCTGATAATGGAAAATTTTCAAGATTTGTAAAACCTTTGTCTTTGATACCAGATATTCTTTCCACCCAATCTGACGGGTTATATTCTTTGGTATCTAAGCCCAGATTCGTTATAACGCGCTTCAACACAGATTTTTGATCATCTTCTCCATAGATTAAAAAATCACGTCGCAATCCAGCATCAGCATAATTAGTCCGTAAAATACGCAAACATATTGAATGAAACGTCCCCAACCATAAATCACCACATAAATGCGATATCTCAGGATATTGAGCAACCCTAAAGCGCATTTCGTTTGCGGCCTTGTTCGTAAATGTCAAAGCTAATATTTGCCACGGCATAGCTAATTGTTGTGTCAAAATATGCGCAATTCTGGATGTTAAAACACGTGTCTTACCTGTCCCTGCCCCAGACAATACCAACAAAGGTCCATCTAAAGTAGTGACGGCATCAATTTGTTCTTGGTTTAAATCAGACATATAATTCATTGGCATTTTTTAATTTTCTATATTGTAATTTATAAAAGTTTTTTATACAATCTTTTTATAAAAAAAATAGGGAACGAATGACAAGAATAATTTGTTTTGATATAGAAACAACTGGGTTTGAATATATGCGCGGCGACAGATGTATTGAAATCGGCGCTGTAGAGTTGTTAGATGGCAAATTGACAGATAACACCTTTCATGAATATATCAATCCGGAGGGCAAAATTATTCCCCCAGAAACATATATGGTCCATAAAATTTCAAATGCTTTTTTGGAAGACAAACCAACAATGTCTGTTATTGCCCCGAAATTCTTAGAATTTATTGGGGATTCACAAATTGTTGCTCATAACGGGCTAGATTTTGACTTCCCATTTATAAATTATGAATTAAGCAAATTAAATTTACCCCCAATTCCACGCAATCAAATGCTTGATTCCATTGTAATAGCACGTAATCGTGTTTATGGTCCAAAAAGTTATACTTTGGATGCATTGGCAAAATGGTTTGGTGTATCTTTGACTGCACGTGCAGATGCGCACGGGGCATTGATTGACGCAGAAATATTGGCACACGTTTACCTTGAACTTGAAAACACTGCCCCAGCGCAAGATATAAACGAATTTATGGATACCCAACATGAAGCGTTTTTGAAAACACCAAAGATTGGTAGTAATTTTCCATACAGACAATTCCCAGTTTCTGATGATGAATTAAAAACTCACAATGAATTTATGGAAAAAATTTTAAATCAATAGAACTTATCAATTGTTGCTGCAATTCGATGGCGATGGTTCCATACCAGAACTTGGATTTGAAAGAGTTCCCGAACAGACAGCACATTCCCCCCCTGCATCACGGTATTTACCACTACCACACTTTGGTTTACAGGTTCCCTGCCACACAGAATAATTTTCATCACATCCGCAATACGAAACAGGATACGCTTTCTTTGACGAAGTACTAATGGTTCTATTTTGACTAACTGAATGAGTTCCATCAAAGAACGTTGAATTTGATGGACATTGTGAAACACATTTGCCATTAAGAGTGATATATTCAGCATTGCATTGACATCTTGATGTAACATAGCCTTGCTCTGTGTTATTATCGGAAATATTATGATTTTCAAGTGTTTCGGTTGAATTAGCAGGACAACTTGAAATACATGCACTATTTTCCATATCTTCACCGCCCCCAGTTGGTATACCGCTTTCACAACTTGTACATATACCTAAACTGTTGCGATATTCGTCTTCTAAACACGTTGCCAAACATGCACCATTCCATACACTGTAACCCATATTACATTTACAACGTGAATTTACATATCCTTCAACGGCCCTGTTCTCGTTCTTAGGAAGTTTTGAAATAATAGTGCTTACAGAGTTTGTTCTACCATCAGTTCCCGCCGTTATTGATTCACCTCGGCTTGGCTCTTCTTCGATTTCATACACAAAACTAGAGTTGCTTGGGCAAATAAGTGATTGATAGAATACATCAGAAATTGCATGAATAAGAATCTTATGCTTATTATTTTCACAACGACTATCACAAGCACCGTTTGATTCTTGTGACAGCATCTGAGATTGTATATCTGCATCATATGCAAATACCGCATATCCACAAGTCAATGCAACATTATAACATGCACCCGTCATTACATTATAAACACTATCCACACTTGCACTGGTACTAAGCGCGTTTATTTGTGTCACTTGTTGGTTATAACAATCTGAAATAGCAGTCATACAACTTGATGCATAATCGGAAATAATTTTAGATTGTGCAGCTCTGATATTCACCATTGCACGTTTAATATAATTTACAACAACGTCATTATATGGATTATATACAGATGTTTTTTTATTACTGTCTGTGTATGTATAATATTGACATTTATCTAACACTGCACGACACAAACCACCATCTTTATAAGATTGTCCTTTGCCGATTTTTTCCATTAAATAATTCACTATACATGCACCATTTTGGTTTTGGCACGTTGTATCATTAGTTGATGTTTTTATAAAATCCGCATTCAAAGTCGCATTATTATAATTTTGCATAAACGCAGAAATTGTTGTGATATTGTGTCCCAAAACAACAGCACCATTTTCGTCTATGAAATTTTTGGTTGGATCAAGACATTTTAAATAATCTTCACCACAAACCATATCATCCAACATACAATTTTCCAACGCACCAATACATCCCCGCAAATCATATTGGTTCTTATCTTGTAAAACACTTAAACGCGCTTTTTGCAACATTAAATTAGCACTGCGCACATTAGATACAAGTTGTTGATTTAGCTTTTCCAATCCTTGTTCGTATGCAATACAATCTTTATCAATCGCCAAATCATAATTGCCGGTTATCTGAGATTCTGTTCCCCCAGCTTCTTTACATTGATTCAATACAGTTTTGCAACGCTTAGTAGCTTCTTTGTATAAATCTTTGCCACGCTTAGATGCTATATCACTTGAATTTGAAAACCAATCTAGACCAAATATATCAGATGAATCAGACGAAAAATCAAATTCCATATCCAACAAAGATGTTTGCGATTCCAAACTCGTACCACTTGATGAAGATGTTGGATCTTTTATCATATTTGCAATATCTTCCAACATTGACCGAGTTTGCGTATTATCTTTTGTCTTGGACATTGCTAATTCAGCCTCAGTCTCATTCATAATCGCACGTATTTCATCGGCAGATAAACCAATATAACGTATATTTTGTGCAACATCATTTAATTCAGCATTCGCATCTTCTACTGCCTTTTGAACACTGGCGTATTTTGCCAAATTGGCAGAACAGCTGCAACGTTTTTGGTTTGTATCAATAACCATACAGAATTGATCCATACAGTCATTATATTGTTGTTGGCATGTATTATTTAATTCGGCTATTTTTTCCAAATTATCTTTGGCCTGGATAATAGATTCTGCCGTTGGTGTTTTTTGTGTTTTTTTAGAATTTAAAGAAATAGATGCGCGACCTTGGATATTACGCAAAGCTTCATCCATATTAGAACCAGTTTGTTCGCCCGTGCCAATAATCTTTGCACGACCGCCAACCTCTGCCGTAGTAGAGCGCAATACAACACCAGCACGACGAACCGCAGGATTGCTGTTCATACTAGCAGATTCTGTTCTTACATTACGTCCAACCTGATTTACAGCATCTTCAGCACTTTGCCGTTGGACAGTTTTTCGCGTTCCACGTGGAACAACATTCACAGTATTATTTTGAGATATCCCACGTGATGAACTATCTGCATTTTTCGTTGTATTCCGAGAAACACTAACCCGACGCGCAGTACGACTTTTCGTTGTTTCTGATGTCGTATCTGCTTTCTCAACATTGTTTTTTACAGGAATTGCACGAGAAATAACAGTATCTGCTGCCCCAAACGAATTTGCAGCACAAAAAACAGCAATGAAAAAACAAAAAAATCTCTTTTTCATCTTTAAATGTTATTATACCACAAAATATATACTAAAAAAAGCATATTTGCCAAAATACCTAATAAAAAACCCACCAAAATTTGGTGGGTAAATTACAAATAACAAAAATGTTATTTCTTTTCTGCAGGAACTACAGAAACGGTTTTACGATCACCATTTCCGCGTTTAAAAGAAACGGTTCCTTCAACCTTAGCAAATATTGTATGATCTTTACCCATACCAACATTCAATCCAGGGTGAACAGATGTTCCACGTTGACGAATGATGATATTGCCTGGGATAACGTGGCTACCGCCACTTTTTTTAACACCCAATCTGCGTCCAGCCGAATCACGTCCGTTCGTTGATGCAGAACCAGCTTTCTTATGTGCCATGATAAAACTCCTTCATCTTTAATGGGCGTATTAGGCCTTAATTGATTTGATTTTCAAAACAGTGATAAACTGGCGATGACCGGCAGTTCTACGATAATTTTGGCGACGTTTTTTCTTGAACACCAAAATTTTATCATCACGTTTTTGTTCGATTACATCTGCGATAACTTTGGCACCTTCGATGAAAGGCGTTCCTGTTTTATCGCCGACCATTAAAACCTGGTCGAATTCAACAGAACCAGTAGCATTTAATTTTTCAACCTTGATAATATCGCCCTCAGCAACGCGATATTGTTTGCCGCCGGTTTGAAATATTGCGAATGTAGACATATTTTGTCCTTTGGTTTATTGTTTTTTATTGTTCTTAAATTTTCAACTTGTCGAAAATTTTATGCAAATTATACATATAAAATACAAAAAGTCAACAGTTTTGTATAAAAATTTATGCAAATAGTATTTTAAGCAAAACAAAAAAATACCGCCAAGGGCGGCAATAATTTCTACCAACGGTCACGCGTATACTTGTTTTTATCATTATCAGCTCTAGATTTTTCACGAACAACAGCCACTTGTAAATTATTTGCACATTCTGTTATCTCTTTTTTAGCAGAAACACTATTATTATCTTGGTATTTACTGCATGGAGCGTTTGTTGGACATTTATTGTTGTCTTTATCTCTTTTATCCTTACACGGATCTATATCCCATTGCCGTGCCACAGCCACAGTTTGCGCTAACTGTTTCGCGGCCTTTTGTGCATTAGTATTCACATTAGATTTAATTAAATTAATATTATTTATCATACAATCATATGCTTTATCGGGACTAGATGCATTCCAACAATTTTCGGCACCTGGTAAATATATCGTTTTATCTTCGTCCATCGCACCGCCAGAGCTGCCATTGTCGGAACCGATACCTGCAGCCTCTAAATTTGCAGAAAACACCGATTTTTTCAATTGGGTTTGCAAACGACGCAAAGTTGCCGCCAGATATTCATATTGTTTATATAATTGCTGTGATAATACTGTCACTTTTAATCCAATAACCTCTTTAACCTCTTCACGTTTTGACGATGTGTCAGACGGTGTATCGCTACCGTTATTATAGACATGTGTATCACAAATCGCATAAATAGGATTTATAAACGGACATTCGTCATTATTGCTTTTACCTGTTCCACCCAAATTGGCTACACATAACGGATATCTTGTTTTATCAATTGCTCTTGCAGCGACTGCGGTTTGTAAAACCGTTAAACCATTTTCGTTTTTATTAACATTACAATAGTCCAAAAACTCTTTATTGTTTGTATTTTTAGATGTGACAGATTCAGTCTGGCTTATCCATGTTGTTAAATCTTCAACGTCAACAACATCGCTTCCTTTTCTTCTTTTGTTACGACGACTGAATAATTTATTATCAGACATCACATTATCCATACATGCAACAACCGTGGTGTTACTGGTTGTATCCGTGGGGTCAGATTGCGTCCAACGATTATAAACGTCAGATCTGTCCGTTAAAACCTTTAACTGTCTGCACTGATGGCACACGCCTGGAACTTTGAAACAGCCATCGCGACAATTGTTCCATACTTCCATGTTTCCTTTGTTACTACCCTCTTTATAATCTTTATCACAGTTTGTTTTACACTCTGTAAACGCAGAATCACACGAATATGGCACGCCATTTTGTGTTTTATCATTTGTATCTTTGTCGTTTTTATTTCTATATTCTATGCTGCCGGGTTCACACATAAATTCACCCCATTTTTCACAAGAATCACCCAACATCATATAAATATTAGATAAATCAATTCCACCCACAAACATCGCCGTTTCGATTGCATCGTATAACTTATCAACGACTTCGTCATACGGATCCACGAAATCAATAGCCAATTCACGCCATTTTTTTATACGTTTCGGTCCCGCACAACTATTACCATGAGAATCACAGCCTGCGTATTCAAATGAATTATTCATTGCAGTTTTAACCTTCTTTAACGCAAGGTCCGCGTCTTTCATTTCCGACATCACTTGATTTCCAATTTCTTGGCGTTCAAGTGCCTTTATCGACGCATTACGTTCAACCGCATCCATTTGATAACCAGTTAAACCACTGCCAGTCGTTTGACCAACGCCAGTTGACATATCAGATGTCACCTGGGATATAGATGCATTTGCAGCATAAACACTGGCACTAGCGTTCGCCGCCGCATCAGCAGCCGCATTAGCAGCAGATTGCATCTGCTGCATCATCATTGCATTTTGTTCCTGTTGCTGTTGCAAAGCCTGTTGTAATTGTTGCTGGGTTTGCATATTTTGCTGTTGCATTTGGGCGTTTTGTTGCTGCATCTGACTTTGCATCTGAGCCAACTGAGATTGCATTTGCTGTTGCATTTGTTGCATTTGCTGTTGCGTTTGTGCACTGGCATTTTGCGCAGCTGCCGCATTTTGTGCATTAGTTTTTGCGGTTGACGATGCCACCAGTTGAGCCGCCATATAAGAAACTAATTCGTTGCCATATTGAGCGCAAGTCTTGTTAGTTTGAACACATCCTGCGACAATACTGGTTGCAACATTCAAATCAACACAACCACCATTTGCGCACTTTGGTTGTGCACAACGCGAAATTACAGAATTACAATTACCAAAATCAGCCTTTGCAGTTGGTGCAATATCCTGTCGGCCATTAGATGCAGTCGCCCATTGATTATTATTTGCATTACTTGGGCTGTATGCGGTCAAATTATGCCCAGACGTTGATGCAACAACACCCCACGCCGCATTATCAATCAACGGCGCAGAACACAAACATATTGCCAAAATACGCGATAATATTTTCATACTCTCTCAAATTATTATAATTTTATCATAAAAAAAAAATTGTGTAAAGCAGAACATTTATATATAAAACAAAAAACCGCCCAAATGGGCGGTGTATTATTCTCCGGTTTCTGATTCTCCGGTTTCTGCTTTTGGTTTTTTCCAACCACGCAAAGAATCTTCATCAGTCGCTGTTCCAACAATATCTTGCAAACATTTTTCACGCACAGCACTTGATTTATATTCCGAACCAAATACCAAAGGTGATGGAACAGCAGTAACATCTGCACTTGCTGCGCCCGTACCGTATAGCAATTCACTTATGGACACAACATTGCGACATGTATTTGTTTTGAAATCGTTGGTATAAGCACAATCTCCCTGATCTTCTTTGTCAACAACCGCAATCAATGGTGATTGTAATGGTGAACAAATCATAGTTTCATAACAATGTGGAACCTGGGATACTTGGGTACAATATGCCTTAATACGAGCAGTTGTCCATCTGGAATCTTCATCTGAATATTCTTCATAACAATCCCAAATTTCACTTATACATTGATTGAAATTATCAACAGCAGCAGTCGCATCAGCAAAAACTTGATTTTCTTCTTCTTGTTTGAATTCAAGACGTTTTTGTTGTAATGCCTGTTCTGCAGCAATTTTTTGATAATTGATGTTTTGTGCAGTTTGCTTCAAAGATGCACCATAAATATCACATGCAGAATTCGCATCTAACAAATATTTCTGCATGATTGAACGACGTGCATCTGCAACTGGGCCACGCAAACTGGAATACGGATCAGACGACGTAGATGATGTTGTCGTTCTGGTTCCCGTAGATGTTGTGGTTGTAGACGTCGAATATCCAAAACACGATGCAGTTGATGTCACAGAAGCACTGGATGCCCCACGTTCATTCAATACAACATCGCCAGTCGATGAATCTACAGAAATATAACTGTTGTAATTAAACGGACAATTACTTGTTGCACCATTGGCACACTTCGTATGTGACTTTCCATCAGAATCTGTCACAGTACCAGGATTACCACAGCTTTCATAAATTCCATTAAAACAAGAATCTAGAACACGTCCGCAAACATTGTTATGTGCATACTCGAACAATTTGTATCCCCATTTGTTTGCCAATGCATCCAAAGACGCGGTTTCTGTATCTGTATTTGTTAATCCTGATACAGCATTTACACCATCAAGAACTTCCGTGTAAGCGCTTATCAAGTTATCCGTGTCAGATGAAGAATACTGCTTTGCTAAATCTTTTGCATCTGCCCACGCCTTTAATTGTGCCAAAATATCAGATGAAGACCCACTAACATCAGATAAAGCATCAACGCTAAATCCGAATGTATTATTTTCGCAATAATCTGGTTTAGAACACGTTGCTACAGTGTTCCCATCGTTGCCATAAATTTTATGGATAGAACACCAATTTTTTGCTTCATTCGAAGAAGCACCATATTTATCTATTGTTTCTTTCCAAGAAACACAATTCATAACCTTTTCAGCATCAGTCAATGTAAATGCGGCGGACAAATCATCACCTTTACCCTTAGTAGCCAATAACAAAGACAACTGTCCCGACAATTTTATCAATTCTTCGTTGGCGACCTCTAACTTAGTCTCTGCATCCAAGAAATTATTAGCACGTCCAGCGCATGAACAACGACCCTTGGTATCACTACGTGCAGTGCAAATTTCATCCATACATGTATAATACGAAGTTAAACAATTGGAATACGCATCCGCAGAAATCAAACCTGTTGATGAATCAATGATATTGGAATAACTGCCCGTGTATAAACTGCTGGTAAGGTATGAATATGTCGTACTAGCACGGGTTCCAGGCATAACGGATCCAGTTGCCGCAACGCGTGACGTATTGCCAGAACGCGCACGAACCGCACGCTTATTCGTATTATTTGCGTTTTTTTGAGTTCTGGACATAACATTTCTTGTTGTTCCATTTGTGGTTCTATTTGCGGTCACAGAACGAGATGACACCGCACGCTTTACCGTTCCGCGCGACACAGTAGATTTGTCATTTGCAGAATCTGCAACCGTTGAACGAGAAACCGTCGAACGAGCCACGGTTCTGCCAGTTGTTCTGGTATTAGAACGCGGGCTTTGACGTCCAGACTGTTGAACATTCGTATTTTGCGTCACAATCGGGTCTGCAAAAACAGAACGCATAGAAATAAACGTAGAACAAATGAAAAACGCAGTGGCCAAAAGAAAGACCGTACCCATTGCATTTTTGCAAGACTCTGTGTTGATGCGAATTTTCATAAAAAATCTCCTGCCTTTTATTGTATGCAAAAACCCCAGTTTTCTGGGAATTTACAACACAACATTCCTTCACTTAAAGAAATTATAACATTTTTGGATATTTATGTAAATAATAAAAATTATGTTTCAGGTATAAAATCCGCTTTATTTTATTAGACAGTTAAAATAAAAGCGATATAATCGAAAAGATGATAAAGGTAAACAAATGAAAGAAACACCATATACAGATAACCAACCTAAAAATCAACTCAACTTTTTTCCGTATCCAGATCCATTACGAAGAATTTTAGTGCTTACTCTGTTATGCACTTTGTGCGGTATCGGCATTAAAGAGTGTAAACGTGCTGATCTCAGATTAAAACAGGACAAATACAAATACGAACGTTTTATGGACAGTATAAACAACACAAAAACAAACACAACGATATTTGTGTTAAACAATCAAAACACTATAAAGCGGTAATAAAATGAAAAAATATTTTTTAATTTTTTGTATATTAAATATTTTACCAATTTATGCTATTGCAGACACAAATATAATGTTCGGAGATAAAATAAATTCTATGACTTTTTATCTGGGACAGGGAACAGGTTCTGGTTCGTTGTTAAAACTGATTCAACCGGGGCTTTGGGATTTTAACCCTCAAACATTTACTATGTTGCAATACAGTCAACCAATAAAATTCTTTCGTCTTGATTCAAGATTGAATTTAAACGCGGTTCAAAATTTTGGTTATAATTCAAGCGATGGGCTAAGCTTTTTTGCTATGGGAATATCCGTAGATACCGCACTGTTGCAATACAAAGATTGGTATTTTGGACTGGGCATCGGACCATATATGCGCGATAATCGCGACAGATGGGTTGAAAGCCGTTTAGTGTTTGGCGAAAAGGTTTTTATCGGTAAAAACATAAATGAAAATTGGCATGTTGAATTATTCACTATACATTTTTCAAATGGCAATTTTACACCTGTTAACGAAGGCTTTAATTTCGCAGGCATATCTATTGGATATAAATTTTAATTATGACAAACTTGCATGATGAAAATTTTATAAAACAAATAAATGAACACCTGAAAAATGGTGGTGTTATTGCTTTTCCAACCGATACAGTTTGGGGATTGGGGGCGTTACCAAATCGCGCGGGGGCAGACGCTTTGTTTGAAATAAAACATCGGCCACATGAAAAACATTTAATAATAATGTCTGATTCTTTGGAACATATAAAACCATATATGTCAGATTATCCAGAAATTGCATTTAATCTTGGTAAAAAATATTGGCCTGGGGCTTTGACAATCGGAATTCCCGTAGCGGATACAGATTCAATGTCGTTTGGCGCGGTACGTATTCCAAATTACAAACCTTTTCATGAATTATGTTCTGTTATTGACGGACATTGCTTAGCAACAACGTCTGCAAATATCTCTGGGCAACCGACATTGACCAATGCAGATGATATAAAAAAACAATTTCCAAATATAATTGTTGTTGATAATGCTTACGATAAAATGGGTGGCGCCCCCAGTACTGTTGTGATATTGTCAGATAACAAAATCAATGTTGTCCGCCAGGGTGCTGTTGTTATTGATTAAGAAATCATACCTGTGGCAAATAATTCAAAAACAATTATAATTTCTATTGTCTATGATAACAAACGACATCCCAAAAAAAACAAACCGGGAAAAATCATAGACCATAAATTTGACCAACAAAAAAACAACGGTCAAATTACCCCACCTAATCTAAAAAATGGTGGGGTTTTTATTTTGCTTAAACCAAAGGAAATCTTACCTGTGGAATAGTTTTTAAAAAAGCGCATAATAAAGATGTCTGATGACACACGGCAACCCCAAAGAAAACTTTCGACTGCGGGTTGGGTCACAGGCCATCAATGTCCCATTACCGTGGTTCGGGGCGTTGAAAAAACCCGCCAAACATGGCGGGTTTTATTTAGAATTCACATCCACTATTGCAAGTCTTTCTGACACGCGTATAAGTGTTGGATGGAACATAAACTGTAACAGGTTCATATTGTTGAACTGTTTCACGAACAAAATATTCACGTTTCACAACAGATTCCATTGGCGCATGATTGCATGTTTTTGCAACATATGGCTGATAAGTTATTGTTTGTTTTGTTTCAGAAACAACTTCTGTTGTATCTTCATCACATTCCACAACCGTCACAACCGCACGATTTTCAGCAGAAGCCCTGTCCAATGCACGACGCATCGTCGCTTCGTCACAACTATTTACTTTGATTTTATAGTAATCTGCCAGGGCAACGTTAGAAAACAATGCAGCACACAAAGACAAAAGAATAAATTTTCTCATTTTTAACCCTTTTTATTTGCCTTTCTCTCTGCCTCTTGAGCCATATTTTATAATATATTTTTTCATCTGCAACAAAAAAACTATACGCTTGACAAAATAAGAAAAATGTGTTATGTTTTGCCTGTACAAAAGGATATTATTTGATGAAAACAAAGAATGATTCTTTATATGAAGTTATAAGATATAACCCTGCTCGTGAATATTTCATTGGCTGGAACCCTAATGAATTGCATAACAAATATAACAGGGTTTACAAAGATCCAGCCAGACCTTTGCGTTTTATTACAACAGGCCGTACGTTGACTACTACGGTTGTTGATACACTTTGGAATGAAATGCTTTATAACCCTGTGCGTTTTGGCACCGAAAATCCATTTGAATTTGATGGTGCAATCAATTTATACAGATTCTTTGAAAAATATCCTGCATTGAATGACAAAAACAACAATGTTATGTTGAATATTTCTTATAAATTACGCGGATTTGTGTATTTTATTGGTAATTCACACCCTGAATTCTACAAAACAGGTGAAATAAACGATTACAATATGGTGTTAAAATGCGACAGCAACAGAAAGCCAAATGATGGCTATATGGCTTTGGCTTGTTTGGTACGTTGCATACATCTTATCGCATCACAAAATATGAAAGATTATCAAAACAAAAACTTTCGCACGGCAATTCAAAATGCTGTTAAACAGCGTCATCAAAACAAAGCAAGACCAGATTGGTGTATGAACTTTGTTACCCTAAATCGACTTGAACAGGAAAAAAATGATTTATACCAAGAGATTTTGAAAAAAAGTAATGAAATAACAGATACAAAAACACGTATACAAAATTTAAGTGAATATGAACCACCTGTGGATACATCAAAAGAACGTGCTTTACTTTCTCATCAAAATTCTGAATTACAGAAACTTGAACAGAAATACGATAACGCAAAAAATCAATATAGTAAAATGCTTTGTCCAGCATCTAAAGAATACGAATAAAAAAACGCCGTTTGGCGTTTTTTATTTTAAGAAAACACACCTGCGGTCAAAATAGTAAAAATATGCTAAGAAATGTTTTATGAAAAAAACATTTGATTTCAAAGGCTCTATAATTCTGGGTATGCACGATGCCATCGTGTCTTTGACCGGTTTGATTGCAGGTTTATATTTTGCTCTTGCAACCACAAAAATCATTGTTTTATCCTGTATAATATCATCTATCACCGCTAGTTTATCTATGGGCGCAGCTAATTATCTGGCTGTTAAAACAGTGAACAAAAAATACGCCCTGCGTGCAGCATTACTTACAGGTTTTTCATATATGGCAACTTGCGTTCTTTTGATTTTGCCTTTCTTTATATTTTACATACAAAGTATTGCTATTTTATTTGTTTTTATTATAACTATATTTATAATTTATTTATTCAACGCAATTTTTTATGAAGGCGAACAATTTTATAAACATTTTTTTGAAATGCTAACGATATGCACTTGCGTATCTTTCATTGCTTTTTTGATTGGGAATTTTATAAAATTTTAGCGGCTATTATTTATATCACCACAAAAATTTTTGATTTGTAATTGGAATTGCTCTATTTTGTTTTTGTTTGCGATATTTGTGTGTTGAGATTGTTGATTTTTTGAATTTATTAAAATACCAAGCCACAACGCCCCAGATACTGTGGATGTCATAATTAAATATCGAAGTGCAGTACGTAAAAAACTTTCTTCAGATCTGTATAATTTTTTATATTTATAATCAACCATACATTTGGTCAATCGAGACATAGGATATTTTGTTAAACCAATTTGAATATACCCGTCACGCCAAAGAGCCATACCATCCATAAACAATATGCACAAATCATTGTATTTATATTTTTCGTGATTGATCAGAGAAAACTGTGCGCGTCTATTTACTTTGCGCGATATACTATTACCACCAGGGTCATCATCATTCATATAACAAATCCTTGTCTATTTATATAGATTGCAAATAAAAACATTCACGTCAACAAAAATGTTGCTGATGTAAAAATGCAATTATAATAAAAAACTAAAAATCAATTTCTGTCATATTAAACCTTTCTTTCAATAATAGTTTAATTTGTTTTTAATAAAAAGTCAATTTATGAAAATAAAAAAACCGCCACGTGGGCGGTCAAATTTCGGTTTTTATGTTTTCTGGATTTAATTCTGGCGACGACCTACTCTTCCGTGGCTTAAGCCAAAGTACCATCGGCGATACGGCTTTTCCCTGTCTGGTTCGGAATGGAACAGAGGGTGACATCCGCTCTATAATCACCAGAATTAAATCCAGCGAACATCATTATAATCATCCAAAACTTATTGTCAAGAATCTTTCAACGTTCTCTTCAAGCATTCGTTTGATAAAAATCAAACGATAAGATAAAAAGTCAATGGTTCGATTAGTATTGTTAAGCTAAACCCCTCGCAGGGCTTACACACACAACCTA
>Ga0265301_10000242_pt1 | contig 86891 bp, 129 predicted proteins | sample AusTroGonzalo_MG_2_FD_193488 | JGI IMG/M metagenome (GOLD analysis project Ga0265301, IMG submission 193488) | Bovine rumen microbial communities from tropical cattle in Woodstock, Queensland, Australia - Gonzalo_04 | ecosystem: Host-associated > Mammals > Digestive system > Stomach > Rumen ... | reverse complement strand
CTTTCAATTTTCTCCGGGGGATATTTTTGATATTACTAATACTATTTAGGAGGGCTTATACTGGGCAGATGTGCGGGGCTTTTTTAGGCAGACAACTGTTTCCTGGATCTGACCGTCCTTTCTCTCCGCGGGCTTTGGTATAGGTCCTCCTAAGTGGTATTAAACTATATGAAAGGACGTGCAAAACTATGGCGAGAGCAAAGACATCTAGTCTTAAAGAGACTAAAAGTGCACAAGAACCCTCGCCCTTATCACCAGAGGCGAGGATGAGTTACCTAACATCGCTTGCTTTAGACCTAGTAGAAGAGCGATTAAGGAACGGAACAGCTACTTCACAGGAGACAACATATTTTTTGAAGTATAGAAGTCGCGAAGCAGAACTAAAAGAGCAGATTCTTGAGAAACAGAAAGAGCTTATGGCTGCTAAGACAGAGAATCTTAGATCTCAGCAGCAGACAGAGAAGCTTTACGCAGATGCTATTGCAGCAATGCAGCGATATTCTGGAGTTTCTATCGATAATGGAGGATTGTAGGAGGTGGATCAGCATGCCGGATCTAAGAACCTACTCTGAACTAATCAAGCTTCCAACATTCGAAACCAGATTCAACTATCTTTCACTTAATGGAGTTGTTGGAAATGAGACTTTCGGCTTTGACCGATGGATGAACCAACGTTTCTACAATTCAAAGGAATGGCAATCCATCCGAGATTTCGTAATTATTCGAGATGGAGGTTGTGATCTTGGAATGGAAGGTTACGACATAATGGATCGTATATTAATTCATCACATGAATCCAGTCCAATCGCTAGACTTCATAAATGTAACGGACATGCTTACAAATCCAGAGTATTTAATCTGTGTAAGTCATAACACCCACAACGCGATTCACTTTGGAGATGCAAGTCTTCTTGCTACTGATCCAATAGAAAGAAAACCAGGAGATACTTGCCCATGGAAGTAAGGAGACAATCAAAATGTTCATTTATACAAACCCAAATCCAGCTAAAAATTTAGTTGGGGATTGCGTGATCAGAGGAGTGGCGATCATAACTAATCAATCGTGGGTAGATGTATATGATGACATAACATACAAAGGACGAGAAATGTATGACATGCCATCATCCAATTCTGTTTGGAATGCGTATCTAATAGATCTTGGATTTCGTAAAAAAGTAATACAGAATACGTGTCCTAATTGCTACACGATAAGAGATTTTTGTTTCGATCATCCTATAGGAGAATTCCTATTGGCAACTGGAACTCATGTCGTTGCAGTCATAGATGGTGACTATTATGACACGTGGAATTCCGGAGACGAAATCCCAATTTACTATTACGAGTATGAAAGGAGAAACTAATAATGCCAGCACCATATCAGCCTTTGACGAACTATTCAAGGGCTACGCAACAACTTTTGCAGCCTCAAACGCAGGCTCCTGTTAATACTGTTCCGCAACAGGCTCCACAGCAGTATCAGCCGATCGGAATGATTTGGGTCAAAGGACTTAACGGAGCAAACGATTATCCTGTAGCGAGAGGAGCAACACTAGCTCTATTCGATCAGGATGATGAACGTTTCTACATAAAGTCGGTAGACATGTACACAAATCAACAAACTGTTCGAGCCTTCTCTTACGAAGAGATGCAAGTTGAGCAATTGAATGGAACCGTAGACATGTCAAAATACGTTACGGTTGATAAGTTCAATGAAGTATTAGAGGAACTTGAGGAGCTAAAGGCTCAGCAAAAGAATCGAAATACCCAATACAAGAATAACTATAAGAAGAAGGATACCGATGAGCAATAAACTATACAATGAACAGATACAAAATCAAAATAGTAATAATCCTGTTGCTCAGTACAATAATTTTCGAAGCAACCCCATGCAATTTTTAATGGGAAGAGGATTGAACATTCCTCCGCAATTTGCAAACGATCCAAAGGGCGCAGTCCAGTATTTGGTGACTAATGGAATGATGTCTCAAAATACGTTGAATGGACTTATGCAAAAAGCGCAGATGATGGGGATAAAATTCTAATTAGACCTTATCCGCTCTTTCCATGAGCGGTTAAGACATAGTAACTAATTAACCCTTATCATTGACCTCAAAAAGTTAGAGGTAGGAAGGAGACAATTATGTCTTTAGTTGATTCAACAAATGGTAACGGAATCGTTATGCCCGTATCGCCTATGGGAAACAGCGGATGGGGTAATGGTTTCGGAGGCGACGGCTGGTGGGTAATTCTGTTCCTCTTTGCTCTTATGGGCAACAACGGCTTTGGCGGTTGGGGTGGAAATGATGCTGCAATGCCTTATTTCTACAACACCCAGACCCAGACCGATGTAAACAGAGGGTTCGCAGATGCTGCTCTTGCCAGTCAGCTTTCGAGCCTGCAGTCATCCGTAAACAACGGATTCTCGAATGCTGAAGTAGCTGCATGTGGTCGTGCAATGGATGCAATGAACCAGAGATTTGCAGATACTGCAGCTCTTTCAACTCAACTGAATAACCTTTCTATGGGACTTCAGAACTGCTGTTGCGAGAATCGTTCTTCCATTGCCGATCTTAAGTACGCGGTTGCACAAGAAGCATGCGCCGATCGTGCAGCAGTAAACGAAGCACTTCGTGATGTCCTTACTGCAAACACCGCTTCAACTCAGAGAATTCTTGACCAGATGTGTCAGGACAAGATCGATGCCAAGAATGAGAAGATTGCAGATCTTCAGAATCAGTTGACAATGGCTCAGCTGGCTGCATCTCAGAATCTTCAGACTTCTCAGTTGCTTGCAGACAATGCTGCACAGACAGCAGCTCTCGAGCAATACCTGGCTCCGACTCCTCGTCCGGCTTATGTGGTACAGAATCCTAATTGCTGCCAGCAGAACTATGGCTGCGGTTGCGGAAGTTTCTGACGGAGGTGATATTCCATGGCAGAGTTTACCTATAACGACGTTCAGATCGTGAATCCGAATCAGCCAGTAATTCTTAATACTACGATTGGCTGCGGAAGAGGATATGTATACCACAGAAATGAAAGTGGTATTGTAACTCTCAGGGGTATCGTCAACAATCCTTGCAGTAGCTTTGCAAGATACCAGGTGACATTCAATGCAAACATTGCAATTCCTACTGGCGAAACAGTTGGTCCTATTGCCATTGCTTTAGCCATTGATGGCGAAGCAGTAATGACAAGTAGAGCAATTGTTACTCCGGCGGCGGTTGGAGATTACTTTAATGTGACATCCACCGCAATCATCGATGTTCCTAAAGGATGTTGCAATCACATCTCAGTAGAATGTGTAGCAGCGGCAAACGATGGAACAACGCCGGCGCTTGCGATTAATGTACAGAATGCCAACATGACTGTATCGAGAATAGCCTAAGAAGGAGGGTTGTTGATATGACCGAAGAACTTTATGAGCTTTGTGAGAAGCTTACAAAAGACATTAAAGAACTGAATAAGAAAGAAGATATCACCCCTGCCGAACTTGAAAAAGCTTATAAGGCAGTTGATATCATTAAGGACATCAAAACTATCGAAGCAATGGAAGATGCTGGATACTCCAATGCGTATCCCTATATGGGCGAAATGGAATATAGTAGAGCAGGTAGGGGCTACCACAATTCCTATGACGGCTATGGTAATAGCTATGCTCGTGGACGTGATTCTATGGGCCGTTATACAAGCAGAGATGCTGGTTATAGCAGACATGGAGGAGATCGCGAATACATGATGCAGCAGATTAACGATCTTAGGAATAAAGTGGAGCAGATGTAACAGATGTGAAAGGAATTCAAAATGGAAAGCATCTTACTCTCTGTTAAAGATGCAATTGGCCCTAGCGCATCTTACAGTGCATTTGACAATTCCTTGATAATGCACATCAATTCGGTATTTAGTATCTTAAAGCAGCTAGGTGTAGGGCCTCAAGATGAAACGTTCAAAATAACCGGCGATAAGGAGAAATGGTCTGACTTTTATGAAGATGGTGAAAACCTGGAAATGGTTAAAACCTATATGTACATGAAAGTTAGGATGATGTTCGACATTCCTCAGAGTTCATTCGTATCGGATGCACTCAACAGACAGATCTCCGAACTCGAGTGGAGGCTGAACGCGGAAGTTGACCCTGGCGGCACAAGCGAAACTTACAAAAGGTAGTATCATTGGGGACGTTACTTTCATCGGTAGCGTCCCTTTTCGAAGAGGTGCTTAGCAATGGCTTATACAAGAGAGTGGCACAACCACAAGTACATTAGGAAAGAGGGAAATAGATACATCTATCCCGAAGACCTAAAAAAAAGTTCTACGGTCAGGTCCAATTTTAGAGGATCTGATCAGGAATTTGCAAAGAGACAGGGAGCGTACTCGATTCAGCAGATGAGACGAGAGAAAGCCATTCAGAGATCTCCTGGAAATGTCACTTACAAAGGTAAGACTATGACGCCTTCTGAGTATAGGTCTGCTGTAGCATCATCTCCAAAGAAACTTTCAGCATCAAAGATTTCTGTTAGCACTCCTTCTGGAACTACTACAACTACAGAAGTTAAGACTGACAAAGAGGACAAAAAGAAAACAACAAAGACTACTAAATCCACTTCGTCTGGAAGAAGTTCTTCCGGGAGTAGATCTAGCGGATCTTCTTCACAATCTACAAGTTCTACCGGATCGAGTGCTTCTAGCTCTAAAAGTAGTTCAAGTTCTGGCGGCGGTCATGGACAAATTACTTATAGAGCTGAAGTAGCCAAGCCCTTGCATATTCGAAATAGAGGCGGAGCTGTAAGAGGCTCGGCTCCAGGTAGACAGCATCAGACATATTCTATTTCACAGATTGCAGAAGCATCCAGAATGAAAGAAGCCCAGGATGCTAAAACCTCTTCAAGTTCTCCTACAGAAGAAGATAGACAGGAGAGCGCAAGAGAAGCTGCAGCATCCGGAATAAAAGTAGTTAAGTCCTTGAACAAAGCTATGAAAGCGTTAAAGTTTAAGTCTTCTGCTAAAGCTGCTCAAAAAGGAGCAAAGGTTATCTCTGGGATTTTTAAGAAGATTAAATAAGGAGGCTCAAAATGTCACTCTCTAATACAGCCGTACCGAAATACTACGGCATGTTTAGAGATGCCGTTTTAGCGAGAGAGATACCGGTTAACCGTTATGTCTCAATGGAGATGAACCGTATCGACCAGTTGATAGAGAATCCAGCAGTCTACTACGATGATCAAGCAGTAGAAGGCTGGATTAATTATTGCGAGGGTGAATTAACCCTTACTGATGGTTCGGATCTAAATCTCCTTGATACATTCAAACTCTGGGGCGAACAGATTTTCGGATGGTACTATTTTGCAGATAAAGAAGTCTGGAATCCAGAGTTAAAGATGTACGAAACTAAGACTATAAAGAAACGTCTCACGAAGAAACAGTATCTAATAGTCGGACGAGGCTGTGCAAAATCTCTGTATGATTCATGCATCCAGTCATATTTCCAAAACATTGATCTTAGTACAACTCACCAGGTTACAACAGCTCCTACAATGAAACAGTCCGAGGAAGTCATGTCTCCAATTAGGACTGCAATTACGAGAGCGCGTGGTCCGTTGTTTAAGTTCCTTACTGAAGGAAGCTTACAGAACACAACTGGCTCCAGAGCCAATCGAGTTAAACTAGCTTCAACGAAGAATGGTATAGAGAATTTTCTTACCGGTTCTCTTCTTGAAGTAAGACCAATGAACGTTGATAAACTACAGGGTTTAAGAGTAAAAGTTGCCACCGTTGATGAGTGGCTTTCCGGAGACATCCGAGAAGACGTGATAGGTGCTATTGAGCAAGGTGCGTCTAAATTGGATGATTACATAATAGTTGCTACAAGTTCTGAAGGTACTGTCAGAAACGGAAGTGGTGACGACATCAAGATGGAGCTTAGTGATATTCTTAAAGGAGAGTATCTTGCTCCTCATGTATCCATATGGTGGTATTGCCTTGATTCAGTTGATGAGGTAAACGATCCCGCCAAGTGGGTTAAAGCAATGCCAAACATTGGCAAAACCATATCTTACGAAACAGTACAGCTTGACGTAGAAAGAGCCGAGAAAGCGCCTACTACCAGAAACGATATTTTGGCGAAGAGATTTGGCTTACCTATGGAAGGCTATACATATTACTTCACCTACGAGGAGACGTTGCCTCATAAGCACAAGAGCTATTGGCAGTGCCAGTGCGCTATGGGGGCTGACTTATCTCAGGGTGATGATTTCTGTGCATTCACATTTCTGTTTCCTCTTCCTGGTGGAATGTTTGGAGTTAAGACCAGGAACTATATTTCCTCATTAACTTTACAGAAACTCCCTCCTTCTATGCGAAATAAGTATGAAGGTTTCATTAACGAAGGAAGCCTTGTGATTATGGAGGGATCTGTGCTCAATATGATGGAAGTGTACGAGGATCTTGATGCACATATAACTGAGATGGAATACGATGTTATAGCTTTTGGGTATGATCCGTATAATGCAAAAGAGTTTGTTGCTAGGTGGGCTACTGAGAATGGGCCATTTGGTATAGAGAAGGTTATCCAGGGTGCTAAAACAGAGTCTGTTCCGCTTGGGGAACTTAAGAAACTAGCGTCTGAAAGGATGCTACTGTTTGATGAGCTGCTTATGGAATTCGCGATGGGTAACTGCATTGTAAGTGAGGACACAAACGGAAACCGAAAGTTGCTCAAAAAGAGATACTCCGAAAAGATCGATGCTGTTGCAGCTATGATGGATGCTTTCATAGCTTACAAGATCAACATCGAAGCTTTTGGGTAAGAGAGGTGACGGAATGTACGAAACAGAATATTTGGAACACCATGGCGTTAAGGGCATGAAATGGGGAGTTCGTAGGTATAGAAATTATGATGGATCTTATGTAAGAAAAGGAGTTAAGAATTTTGATGAATCTGCTAAAAAGTACGATGAGGCAGATGCTAAGTATAAGAAAGAAAAGAAGGCTTATAAAGAAGCTAAGAAGAGCGGAAACAAAAATGTTTCCAAGAAAGAATTAGTTGAAGCTCGTGGAAAACGAAAAGACGCAAAGATCAAGATGAATCGTGATTACAATCAGCTTAAAAGAGATAAGAAAGCTGATAAAGGAAAGCGATTGTATCAGTCTGGAAAGACTATTACTGGTTCTGGAGCAGCTCTTGGAAGAGCTACTTCTATAGCTACTGGTACCGGTACCGTTGCGTTTTTGTTATATCAAAATGGAATGAAGAAACCAGCAGCTTATGCTGCGGCTGCTGGCTTGGGAATGGAAGCAGTTAATGCTCTTTGGGGAGTAAAGAATGAAATGGATGCTCGCAATCTTAGAGCATACTATGCCCATAGTCGCAAATAAAGGAGGTCATAAAATGTACCTTGCACATTACGGAACGCCACATCATTCTGGTCGTTATCCTTTTGGGTCTGGAAAGAGACCATTTCAGAGGAATGGTGGAGGAAGATCCAAAAAAGAGTCTGCAAAAGAACGTCTATCCAAAATGGATGATAACACTTTGGCAGCATATACAAAACGAAGAGAAAACGAAAACAAATACAAAGCTGGCGAAGCTGTTAAGTATGATCAAGCTTCTAAAGCTTTTAAAGCCGGATCAGAAGGATCTAGAGCTGCTTCTAGAGCTGTCTCAAAATCTGCTGAAAGAAAAAGGAATAAGATCATAGCCAGAGACTTTGATGTCTCAAAGATGTCTGATCAGGATTTGCAGAAGAAAGTGAATCGAATGAATCTCGAGCGAAATTACCGTAATTTGAAGTCCGATCAGATTTCTTTAGGCAGAGACAGAGCCGCAGATTATCTCGATACCGCTGGAGATATTTTAGCGGTTGGTGCATCAGCAGCTCAGATTGCAATGGCGATTTACTTTATTAAGAACATGGCGGGGTGATAGGTATATGATTAGCGACGGTAACAATGTATATTTCTCCAGCCCAATGGAATATGAGATGTACCTAGCCCACCACGGCATTAAAGGTATGAAATGGGGCATAAGACGATTTCAAAAACCAGACGGTACTAGAACCGCTTTAGGAAAGAAACTTCAGAAAGCCGGAAACAAAATCTCAAAATCATACATCGACAGCACTTCCGAAAGGTACCAATCTGAATATGGAATGTCTAAAAAAGATGCCGATGATGCTGCAAAAAGAAAAGCTGAAATCGCTAAGAAGATAGCAATTGGTGCAGGTATTGCCGTGGGAGCGGCTGCAGCAATTTACATAGGTCGACGAATTGGAAGAAGTTATTTCGATACTAAGCTTGCAAAAGGCTTAGCTATGCAAACTCTACATATCGATCCGGATAGAGTGGGAGCTGGCGAACATTGGTTTATGTCATATCGTAAAGCAGATAACCAAAAATACATTGGTATGTGGGGGAGAGCTCAAACAACAATTGGCGCATTTAATAAAAATAAGATCACATACAACGCTGCGAGTGATATGAAGATAGCTGGTAATAGAAACGGAAAGAAAGTTTTTAAAGAATTAATGAAAAACAATCCGAGTTTTTATAATCAGCAAACCATTGATTGGACTCATCCTTGGCGTGGTAAATATGGTAATTTCCTATCGAACACGATGATGGGTGATGGCACAGCTGAAGAGCAAGCAAGACAAACATTCTTCGATGAACTTAAGAAACGCGGTTATAGCGGAATTAAAGATCTTAATGATACATCTTTTAGTGGATTTAATACTAAAGCCGTCATTATGTTCAATAACGCAAAGATCACAAGTCCTCAAGTAACTAAACTTGCCGATTCCGAAATTAATAGAAACTTTTGGAAAGCAAATGCACGAGTATTGGCAGATGAAGCTATGAAACCGCATCATGTTGCTTTGGGATCTGCTGCTGTAGCTACATTGAAATTATCCAGTTATGATACAGAGCAAGATATGAAACAAAATCCAAAGAAATATCAATATTATTAAGGAGACATCTCACGATGAACGAAGAATATTTGGAACACCACGGCATTAAAGGAATGAAGTGGGGTGTTAGGAGATACCGATATTCCAATGGAAAATTAACACCAAAAGGTAAAAAGCATCTTCAGAAATTAGAGAAATATCGAGATAAGAAAGCTAAGCAAGCCAATAGAAAAAGAGAAGACTTTAACTACAGAGCTGCTAAAGCAAAACACGATTTAGAAGACCTTAACAAATACGGCACTAGATCAAATACATGGAAAGTTTATATGGATAATAAGAGAAGATCGAGAGAAATAAATTATGATTGGCAGCATGGGGCAGGATCTTACCGTGGTTCAGGAGAAGCATTTTTCGATTCGATATCAGATGCAATTTCTTCTGGAGAGGATTTGAAAAGATATAAAAAATCGTTGGCTAAAAATCAATCCACTTACAGATCAGAAGGTCGCAAGTGGGCTGGAAGACAAAAAGCTCTTATGGACATGCCTATAACCATCGATACAACTCGACGAGAGATCAGATACAACTACAAAAACGGCTAAAATAAAAAAGGAGAAAAAAAATGATAAGTGCTAATGGAATGATCTATCTTAATCCAGATGAACAGATTATGTATGAAAATTATCTCGCTCATCATGGAATTAAAGGACAAAAGTGGGGCCAGAGACGATTCCAAAATGCTGACGGATCATTAACAAATAGTGGTCGTCAGCGTTATGGGGTTATTGAAAGAACAAAGATCCGAGCGCAAGGACTTGGGCAAAGAATAGTGACCCCATTTAAGAAAGCTCATAATGCTAAAGGGGTTGGAAATAAAATTTCCGAACTTGCTGGATATGGACAGATGAAAACATCTCAGGATATTAAAGCTGAGACACAAAGAAAATTAGCAGATGCTTCTAGAACAAGATTTGGAAAACATATCCATAACGTGTCAGCTCAAAATCATAAATACGGATCTGAATATGCTTCAAAGATGAGAAAAGCTGATATGAGTGACAAATTTATCGAAAATTTTGTTTTTAGAAAAGAATGGGTGAATACCCCGCACACGAGAATTTCAGGAAGAACAACAACTCGTGGTAAAGAAGCAGTTGACTGGATACTTACTGGAGGAGCTGTTGGTCTTGCTAAGGATGTTGGACATCTTGCAGGAAAGTCTACGATTAAAAGAGCTGAAAGAAAAAATAAGAGAATTGATAAGAAAACTTCTGGACAGAAACTCACGGCCGGAAGTAATGTTAGTAAAACTACTCAAAGAGCAATTAACGATTGGAATAGTATGGATAATAAGCAATTCCAGAAGAAGTACAAAACTGATAAAAAAACTTATCAAAAGAGAGTAGAAAAGTATGGGGATCCTTACATGAATGCACCCCTTGCTAAAATGGGAAAAGCTTTAGCTAAGAAAAAACGTTAAATGCTAAAAGTAAAGGAGTCTCAAAATGAGCGATGTAACTATTGGTTCCAGGATTAAAAACGCCTGGAACGCTTTTTTTAGTAACAAAGATCCGACAATTTATGAATCTTCATTTACAAGTTATGGATCAAGTTATCGACCAGATCGAGTTCGAATATTTAGAGGTGCTGAAAGATCCATTACGGTTTCAATCTATAACCGTATAGCAATGGATTGTGCTGCTATCGACATCAAGCACGTACGACTCGATGACAATGATCGATATTTGGAAGACGTAGATTCCGGACTTAATAACTGTCTATCAGTAGAAGCAAACATTGATCAAGTTGGGCGAGCATTTATTCAAGATGCGGTAATGTCCCTTTTGGACGAAGGTTGTGTAGCCTTGGTTCCAGTCGAGACTAAAGGCAATCCAACAAGATCTGACTCATACGATATTTTGTCGATGAGGACTGCAAGGGTAACCGAATGGTTCCCGCAGACAGTTAGACTGGAGGTTTACAACGAGCTTACCGGAAAACGTGAGCCCATAGTACTTCCCAAACACATGGTGGCTATTATCGAAAATCCGCTATATTCAGTAATGAATGAGCCTAATTCCACCATGCAAAGACTTATTCGTAAGTTAAGCTTAATGGATGCCATCGATGAACAGACTGGCGCCAACAAGCTTGATTTAATAATCCAATTGCCGTACCAAATCAAAACTCCGGCCAAAAGAGAGTACGTAAAGTCTAGGATGGAAGACATCCAGGCGCAATTGGAAAGCTCGAAATACGGTATCGCGTATACAGATGGAACTGAGAAAGTAACACAGCTCAACCGTCCGATCGAGAACAATCTAATGTCCCAAGTAGAGTACTTGACGAGTATGCTTTACAGCCAGTTAGGTTTAACACAAGGAATATTAGATGGAACTGCGGATGAGAATACGATGATGAATTATTACAATCGTACAATTGAGCCAATCCTTTCTGCTATTACTGATGAGATGAAACGTAAGTTCCTCTCTAAGACAGCTCGTTCCAGATCACCACGCCAGTCCGTAGAATTCTTCAGGGATCCGTTTAAGCTGGTACCTGTATCACAGATTGCTGAGATTGCAGATAAGTTTACACGGAACGAGATCATGACTTCTAACGAGATTCGTCAGGTTATCGGTATGAAGCCATCTAGCGATCCTAAGGCTGATGAGTTGAGGAATAGCAACCTTAGCGAACCAACTGGTGAAGATCCTAACGCAATGTATGACATACCTGACGAAGAGTATCAAGAAGAGTACCCGGAAGAACAATTTAATACTGAGGAGGAAATTCAAAATGGCAATGAAGTTTGACTTTAGCGGATGGGCTAGTCGAAACAACATGCTGTGCTCCGATGGTAGAACCATCATCAAAGATGCGTTCAAAGATTGTGATGGCAAGACAGTACCTCTTGTTTGGAGTCATATTCATGATGACCCTGACATGGTTTTAGGTCATGCTGTTTTGGAGAATCGCAATGAAGGTCTTTACGCGTATTGTTCGTTTAACGACAGTGCTAAGGGCCAGGCTACGAAGCATTTAGTCGAGCACGGTGACGTGGTTTCACTTTCCATATTCGCAAATCAGTTACGCCAGAAAGGTTCGAATGTCCTTCATGGAATGGTTCGAGAGGTTAGTGTGGTTCTCGCGGGAGCAAACCCCGGAGCGTTTATCGATCAAGATACAGTTAACCGCGTAGCTCTTGAACATGGTGAACCTTTTGACGATGAGATCGGAGTTATCTTTACAGGAGAGCCTCTTGAGCTTTATCACTCTTGCGAGGGTGATGGAGAAAAAAAGAAAGAGGACGATGAGGATGACGAAGTCAAAGAAGTAGAAGTCGAGAAGGAAGAAACCAAGACTATCAAGGCCGTTCCTAAGAAAGACGAAGAGACCGAAGAAGATTCCGATGAGGAAGATGAAGAAGTTGAAGAGTCTGAAGAGGAGGATGAGCCTGAAGACGAGGTCGAGGAAGAATCCGACGAAGACGAAGACAAAAACGGAGGTAAAAAACAGATGAGTAAGACACTTGCCCATGCAGATGAAGACAATGAAAAGACCCTCAAAGACGTGGTTGATACCATGAACGAGGAACAGAAGAATGCAATGTATGCACTTATCGGTATGGCTCTTGAAGAGAAGGGTGTAACCGACGAAGATGAAGATGACGAGGAAGGAGACGAAGAAATGAAGCACAACATTTTTGAAAGCGGCTATGCACAGGATGATTTCCTTTGCCACAGCGACAGAATGGAGATCCTGGAGGCCGCAAAGCATGACCGCAGATCCCTGAAGGATACGATCAACGATTTCTATGGTGAAGAGGAAGTACTGGCACATTCCACCCCTACCGATGGTATGGAGACCCCTACCGGGCACCTGACCTATGGTTTCAACGATCCTTCCATGCTGTTCCCGGATTACAGATCTCTTAGCAACACTCCTGAGTGGATTTCCAGAGATCAGACCTGGGTAACCAAGGTTATGTCCGCAGTTCATAAGAGCCCGTTTAGCCGTATTAAGTCTGTATTCGCAGACATCACTGCTGAGGATGCAAGAGCTAAAGGTTATGTTACCGGTGCTGAGAAGATCGACGAGGTATTCTCTACTCTGAAGAGAAAGACCGATCCGACCACGATCTACAAGAAACAGAAGATGGACCGTGACAACATTGTCGATATCACCGACTTCGATGTTGTTAACTGGATCAAGGCTGAGATGCGCGTAATGCTGAATGAGGAAATCGCTCGTGCGATCCTGATCGGTGATGGCCGCAGCAACGTATCCGCAGATAAGATCAATCCTCAGAACATTCGTCCTATCGCTTCCGATGTTGACCTGTTCAATGTTAAGGTTCCGGTAACGATCAACGGCGATTACAACAATGTAATCAAGGCTGTTATTCGTGCTCGTAAGAACTACAAGGGTTCTGGAAACCCGACCTTCTTCACTACCGAAGACGTGCTTACCGAGATGCTGCTGCTTGAAGACAAGATGGGTCAGCCTCTGTTCAAGACTGAGGCAGAGCTTGCTACCAAGCTTCGCGTTAAGGAGATTGTAACTGTTGAGGTTATGGAGAACCAGACCGTTGAGATCGACGCTGCAGACAAGGCTCTTATCGGCGTGATCGTAAACCTGCAGGATTACAATGTAGGTACTGACAAGGGTGGCGAGATCAACTACTTCGATGACTTCGATATCGACTACAACCAGGAGAAGTACCTGATCGAGACCAGAATGTCCGGTGCACTGGTTAAGCCTTTCTCGGCTATGACCGTGTACTCCACCGATGGTAACTTAAACCCTTAAATCGCTTATCCATTGACTTCAACATTTCCGAGTCTGAGGATCTGTTCGGCAAGTACGTAACGGATCTTCAGAGCGGAGTTTCGTTGAACGGTGCTGGAACTGGTATTACCGGTACCCTGAAGTATGTGGATGACTACACCGGATTCTCTGGTGATCCTGATCTTCAGGAAGGTAATTACCTTGTATTCCATGCAGAAGTTCCGGATGAGGACGGTGTTACCATCACAGCAACGATGGATAACACATCCACTTTGGACTCCGACGGAATCGCTGTATTCCGTGTAAGGGATAAGAGCACGCAGACCTTAACAGTCGTGGCGAGCAAAGAAGGATATGAATCCGTTACCAAAGTATACAGCCTGAGTGGTCTTACTTGTGAAGAGAACGGCCAGGGTTGATGAATAAGGAGATTTCAAAATGGCAAGGTGGTATGGAAACGTAGGCTATGCCGAAACCTTAGAAACTTCTCCTGGAATTTGGGAGGAGGTAATTGTTCCCAGAGAGTATTCAGGAGATATGCTCAATTTGTCTAGATCTATGCGAAATGCAAACGGAATTAATGACAATATTGAGATAGGTATGGAATTGAGTATAGTTGCTGATCCATACGCCTTTAGCCATTTCTCCAATATCAGATACATCGAATACATGGGTATTAGATGGAAAGTTCGAAATGTTTCGGTTAATTATCCGAGACTTCAGCTTTCTCTTGGAGAGGAGTATGTAAATGGAAAAGACCCGATTAACCCTACAGACGGCTCTTGAAGAGTTTATGGGTAGCAGGTATGTCTATTATCAGCCTCCGGAAACTATCCAACTTCATTACCCTTGCATTTTGTATGAGCTTGATCGGATAGACCCGATCTATGCAGATAATGGATCATACCTAAAGCATAAGCAGTATTCAGTAACTATTGTTCATCAAGATGCGGATTCCACTTTACCGGATGACATCTTAGATGCTTTCGAGCTTATAAGATTTGACCGGACTTACAGAGCTGATAATCTGTATCATGATGTTTTCACCATTACATGGTAGGAGGTACTAAAATGGCATTTACAATCGCTTGGGATGCTAGTGGTGAAAGATTCTTCGAGGCGGGTACCGACAGAGGTGTTCTGTACCAGATCGTAGATAATAAATACACCAACGGCGTCGCTTGGAATGGCCTTACTGCCGTTAACTCTAATCCTGGTGGAGCAGAGGCTAACGACCTTTGGGCTGATAACAGAAAGTACGCTACTCTGAGATCTGCTGAGACTTATGGCGGAACTATCGAGTGCTACACGTATCCCGATGAATTCAAGCAGAATAACGGTGAGGCTAACCTCGTAGAAGGTGCTCCTGGTATCGTAGCTTCCGGTCAGAAGAGAAAGGCATTTGGTCTTTCTTATAGAACCAAGGTCGGTAACGATATCGATGGCCTGGATCATGGCTATAAGATTCACCTTGTATACAATGCTACAGCATCACCTTCTGAGAAAGCATACCAGACTATTAATGACAGTCCGGATGCGATCACTATGAGTTATGAGTTCGAGACCACCCCGATCGAAGGTGGCGATACCCTGGATAATCCTACAGCTCATATCGAAATCGACACTACGAGATTTACCACGGAGACTGGCGCAGCATTTATTACTGCGCTTGAGAATCTTCTTTATGGAGATGGCTCTTCTGATCCGGTATCTGGAGTGGCTTCCATGCCTCTTCCTGAGGATTTGGTAGATCTCTACAATCAGTTTTTTCACTGAGCTTATCGGCGGATAGCAATATTTCGACTAGCGTAGATCTGTTCGGAAAGGATGTAACAGATCTCCAGTCAAATATTCAGATCGGATCGAACAACGTTATTAGCGGTACGTTGAACTATATTGATGACTATACTGGATTCTCTAGCAATCCAGCTGAGCAGGTTGGTCATTATATTGTTCTGCACTTTGATACTGGTGCCGTAGCCGATGCAAAGATCACAGTAACCGTAACCAATCCGGTTGTTCTGGATGATGACGGAATCGTTGTTCTTCTGATTAGAGATAAGGATCAGCAGACTATTACAGTCGTGGCTGAGAAACAAGATTACGCTACTGTAAGGAAGGTATACAGACTTACAGATCTTACGTTGGCTCCTCAGGGCCAGGGATGAGAGGTGCATCATGGTAGTTAAAGGAACCTGATAATTTTCTGCGGCAGGGTCGTGTTTCGGCATCCTCCTTTCGGGCTCTGCCGCATTTTCGTTCTAAGGAGGATATTTTTTAAAAGAAAGGACTAAGATTATGATTGCAAAACAGATTACCTATGAAGATCCGTTCACCGAAGAGCAGATCACACGAACTTTTTACTTCCATATCACGAAGGCCGAGCTTATCGAGTATGAGCATTCCGAAGAAGGAGGCCTTACCAACTTGATTGGGCGTATTACTGAAGAGCAGAATAACACAAAGCTTCTTCCGTTGTTTAAGAAGCTTATTGCGCTGTCTTATGGTGTTAGAACTGATAATGGCTCTTTTATTAAGAGTAAAGAAGCTACTGAAGTTTTTATGGCTTCCGAAGCATACTCTGAGTTGTTTATGAGTTTTTACGATGCCGATACGCTTATCAACTTTATCCAGGGAATCTTGCCTAAGGAGCTGTCTAAAGAGATCCAGTCTAAGTACCCGGATGGAATTACAGACCCTAAGCAGGTAATGGAACAGATTAAGAAGGAACGTGAGCATGCCCTTAAGAATAACAATTCAACCACGTGACCTGTGGGATGAGAGAAGTGGAAAGTTCATTACCTTAGAAAAACCCGTTGAGCTATCTCTTGAGCATTCCTTGGTCTCGATTTCAAAATGGGAAGCAAAATGGAAGAAACCGTTTCTTTCCAATGAACCGAAGACCGAGGAAGAGAAGCTCGACTACATAAAATTTATGACGTTGACACAAAACGTTAGAGATGACGTTTATTATATGCTTGACACTGAAACGGTAAAGCGAATAGATGAGTATACAAATGATGCTATGACCGCCACTACGTTTAGTGACAATAAGCAGGCCCAGACAACTTACAGAAATGAAGTTATTACATCAGAAGTGATTTATTACATGATGTTTGCTAATAACATTCCTGTTGAGTTTCAGAAGTGGCATTTAAATCGTTTACTCGCTTTGATTAAGGTTTGCAGTATCAAGAATTCGCCGCCCAAGAAGATGAGCAAGAGAGAGACGGCGGCTAGTTATGCGGCTCTTAATAAAGCAAGGCGTGCCAAGCATCATACAAAAGGATAGTGAAAGGATGTGATTTATATGAAAACATCTACAAAGGGCTTAAACCTTATTAAGAAGTATGAGGGACTTAGGCTTACGGCCTACAAGCCGGTTAAGACTGAGAAATATTGGACTATCGGCTATGGACATTACGGCGCCGACGTATCCGAAGGTATGACAATTACTAAACAGAAAGCCGAAGAGTATCTCAAGAAAGACGTTCAATCTTCCGAGAATGCTGTAACTAAGATCGGCAAGGAGTTCAACCAGAACCAGTTTGATGCATTGGTAAGCTTTACTTACAATTGCGGAAGCAAGAATCTTAAGACTCTTTGCAATGGCAGAACTGTCGAGGAGATTGGTGACGCCATCACTCTTTACAATAAAGCCGGAGGCAAAGTCTTATCTGGTTTGGTTAAGAGAAGAGCTGAAGAGCAAAAGCTTTACAAGAAAGCAGTATCAACTAAGAAGACTGAAGAAGCTGAATCCATTCAAAATGGAAAGGAAGAGTCGAAAGTCGAAGAGAAGAAAGACGATTCGTTTAAGGTAAAAGTTTCGATCAATAACCTCAACATCAGAAAAGGTCCTGGAAAGAACTATGACAAGACTGGAAAGTTTACCGGTGCTGGAGTGTTTACCATCATCGAAAAGAAAGATGGAGATGGATCAAAATCCGGTTGGGGTAAATTGAAATCAGGTCTTGGTTGGATCAGCCTGGACTTCTGTGAGGTTGTTAAATGATTACCTTTAAACAAAAAGGTGACTTTTCGGCTACAAGAAGCTATCTTCAGGATGTTTTAGGTGTTTTCGGTGCTAGTGAGTTAGATAAGTACGGAAAATTAGGAGTTGAGTTGTTAGCAGAAGCTACTCCTAAGAGAACTGGCTTAACTGCGGCTTCTTGGAAGTATGTTATTGAGAAAGACAATAAGGGTCAAACCATAACGTGGTATAACACTAACATACAAAATGGTCAGCCTATAGCAATAATTTTGCAGTATGGCCATACAACGTCCAGAGGAAGATACATAAAAGGACGAGACTACATTAACCCTGCTATTCAACCGTTGTTTGACATGATAGCTGATCAAGCATGGGATGAGGTGACAAAGAGATGAGTAAACAAGTCGATAACAGAGTTGTCCAGATGCAATTCGACAACAAAAAATTTGAACAGGGTATCAAGACTACTCTGAATTCGATTAATAATCTCGACAAATCCTTAAATGGCTTGAACAACATAAGCCTAAAAGGATTCGAGAAGATCACCCAAATGGCGAACAAGATTAATCTTGATGGCATTGGACAAGCTATTGACATGGTGTCATATAGAATGTCTTCAATGGGAATAGTTGGAGCTACTGTATTACAGAATTTGACTAACGAAGCTATCAACGCTGCTAAGAGTTTGGCTAATATTACTATTGGTCAGATCATGACTGGAGGTAAGAACAGAGCACTTAACATAGAGGCTGCAAAATTCCAGTTGGAAGGTCTTGGTGTTGCTTGGGAAGATATTAAAGAAGACATTAACTATGGTGTAAAAGATACGGCTTATGGTTTGGATGCAGCGGCTAAGGCAGCATCCCAATTGGTTGCTTCACAGGTAAAACTTGGGGATGAAATGAAGATGTCCCTTAGAGGCATATCTGGTGTGGCAGCGATGACTAACAGTTCGTATGAGGATATTTCCAATATCTTTACAACCGTAGCTGGTAATGGTCGACTTTATGCTCAGCAGTTACAACAGTTCTCTGCTAGAGGTCTTAATGCAGCTGCGACGTTAGCAAAAAGCCTAGGTAAGTCGGAAGCCGAAATTCGTGAGATGGTTTCCAAAGGTAAGATTGATTTCAAAATGTTTGCCAAGGCTATGGATGATGCATTTGGGGAGCATGCGAAAGATGCAAACAAGACCTTCACAGGTGCATTATTAAACATGAAGGCAGCGCTTTCAAGAATAGGTGCTGAATTCTATACACCTGGTCTTGAGTACGCCAGAGACACATTTAATGCTATAACGGGCGCGGTCGATCAGTTTAAGAAGTCTTTGGCAGATAATGCTATATTTGAGAATGTTTCCAATATTATGGGAACACTTTCAAAGAATGCCGTTGAGTTTTTCAATTCCATTTCTGATAACCGTGGAATGGATAAATTTATCGGGGATACTTTGAAGAACTTAAGGAAGGGCCTTGAGTTCGTTAATGAATTTCTTAGCAGAGGTCTCCATCTCGATATTTTACGATCTATAGGAGGGGTTGTTGGTAATATTGGTAAGGTTATTAAAGCCGTATTTGCTGGTATTAAATCCGCTTTCCCTTCTGATGTAATAAATGATATTCAAAGATTTTTGGATAAGGTTAAGACCAATACCGAAGTATTTGACCGAGACGGAATGATCTTGGTTAATGTTGAAAAAGCTGCTAAAGGATTAGCGTCTGCGCTTGGTATTGTGGTTAAGGCTGCTTCTACTTTGTTCCAGATCCTTAAACCCGGGTTAACCGATATCCTTAGCAAGTTCAAAATAATTTTTAGATGGGCTGGAGATCTCGGAGACAAGATTTCTGAGTATTACAGCAACTTTAATGTCTATACCAAATGGTCTAAGAAACTTGCTGAGATTAAAGAAGGTTTCGTTGGAATAAAATTACAAGTTGAGCAAAGTCTTAACGCAATCAACGAACGATTCAAGGCTAATTTTGGTAAAGACATTCCTGAGCTTATTGAAACCATCAAAGAGAAGATTAAGAGCATGTTTTCATCCGCTAATGGAGATGAAGCCAAGAAAGGTATCGATTGGTTCGGTCTACTTTCTATAGCAATCAACATAGTTACTAAAGCTCTTCTTATTCTTATAGATGTTCTCGGAACATTCTATCAGGTATTTGGTGGCGGAATTAGTATATTTGAGTTAATTAAAGGCGGCTTGGACGCATTTGTTGAGAAGTTTAACGAGATCATAGCATTCATGAAGGGTAATAAAGATGCTGATTTGTTCAGTAACTTATCACCTGATTTGAAAGACTTCTTAACAGACGTTAGAGATGTATTCAATAACTTTAAGCAGATTGTTAAAGATGCTTTTAAGGCTATTAAACCAGCTGTAAAAGGCATCATGGACATGCTTAAGTCGTTGACATTCAAAGATATTGTTGGAGCTGGTGCTACTGCTGGTGGGGTCGTTGGTATTAAGTTAATTATTGATAAGCTTGTTCAGTATAAGAACAAATTACAGATGCTTCTTAACTTCTTCGGTCTTAGTGATGGAAAAACCAAATATGTAAGCAGACTCGGAGAATCACTTAATACGGTACTTGCTAGTACATCGACAGCTATTACTCAATTTACACAGAGCATGAAAGTAAATCAGCTTAAAACAATTGCAATAACAATGGCTATTTTAGCTGGTTCGATTTTAGTTTTATCTTCTATTAATACAGAAGGTCTTACTACTGGTTTAGCAGCTGTATCTGCATTGTTGTGGGAATTAGTAGCGGTTATCAAAGTTTTAGAAAAGACATATTTCTTTGGCGGAGGAAGAGGATATTTGGAAGTTGGAACAACTCTTCTCCTTTTGAGTGTTTCGGTAGGAATATTAGCTTCTTCGTTAAAGAAACTTTCAAGAATAGAGCCCGACAGACTTGAAACTGCATTTGGAGTTTTAACATCCATGTTTGTAGAGCTAGGTGCCGCACTATATTTGCTTTCAAAGTACATAACTGATATGCCAAAAGTCGGAGCCACTTTATTAGCTATTGCATTTACAATTAAAATAATTACATCAGCTTTGAGTTCAATGGCAAAAATAGCAGCTTCAGGTCAATTAATATCTGCTTTGATGGGACTAACCATAGTCTTGGCCGAAATTGCATATTTTGCATATTTCCTTTCAGAAAATGAATCTCAATTTTTAAAAGGAGCCGCATCGCTTTTGTTATTTGCTGTAGCATTAAACTTAATGATGATTCCAATTATTGAGTTAGCTCTTATATCAGCTGGTGGTCAATTAATACAAGCTATAACTGGAATTACTGTTTTGCTTGGAGAAATAATAGCTTTTTCAGCAATAATGGAAGAAAATAATAGTGGGTTTATGAAAGCTGCAGCATCGTTGATCATTTTTGCCGTGGCTCTTAACTTAATGACCGTTCCTTTATTAGCTATTGCCGCAATGCAGGCTATGACTGGAAAGATAGGAGAAGCGTTCTTAGCCTTAAGCGGGATTATTGCTTTGATGGTAGCCCTAATGTTCTTTGCTACTGAAATGGGCGATATGAAAAGTTTTGCAGGTATGGCTGCATCGTTGATTTTATTTTCTGTCGCGTTAAATTTATTGGTAATTCCATTACAATCTTTAGCTTCTATTCAGGCAATTACAAATCAACTTGGTCCTGCGTTTTTGGCATTAAGCGGTATATTAGCATTAATGATAGCGATGATATTTTTCGCTGATCAAATGGGCGATATGACAAATTTTGCGATAATGTCAGCATCTTTAATTCTTCTTGCGGTCGCATTAAATGCGCTTATGGTTCCGTTAATGACTTTATCCATGATGTCTACAAAAGGATTAGTAAAAGCCGTTGTCGCGCTAGCAGCAATACTTGCTGTTTTAGCTGGTTTTCTAAAAATATGTAGCGGATTAGTTGAGGCTGCTGCAGTGTTGTTAGCATTAGGAGCAGCGATAATGCTTATAGGTGCCGCTGTAATGTTTGCTGGTGTTGGAATTGGAGCTTTGGGCATTGGTATTTATGCTGTGGTCTTAGCGTTTACGACATTACTCGAAACAATTCAAAAATTTAGAGCAGAGATATTCTATATGTCCATAGATGCTGCCCTGGCCATTGCTACATTTATTGTTACATTAGGATCACAAGCGCCAGCAATGGGAGAAGCCGTTACTCAAATTATAATAGCAGCTTGTGACGCATTACTCGGCGCTGCTGAAAAGATAGTATCTACTCTTTGGACATTATGGATCATGCTTCTTGAGCATATGGCTAAGAATGCTCCTAAGATGGCAAAGAGTTTGATTGAAATTGTATTTGGAATTCTTACAACGTTGATTGACGGTCTTACAGAGAAGGTTCCGATTCTTGCGCAATCACTTTACAATTTCTGTATGACTGTTATATCTGAATTGACAAAGCTTATGAGACAGGCTCCATTGGATTTGATTGACATTTTCTTTGGAGGTGGTTTCAAAGCAAAGAAGAATTCTGGAAAGAAGCTTACAGATTATTTCAAAGACATATTTAAGAGTAATAAAGATAATGAAGATATGAAGGAAGCTGGAGAGGCTACAGCAGATGGTCTTATTGATAGTGCTGCTGAGAAGATCCAGTCAAAAGACAGCCAGGATAAGATGAGCAATTCCTTAACTGGTTTGCTTAGTGGTTCTGCAGAAGATATGGAGAATGACTCCTCTATTCCAGATGCAATGACCAACATTTCCGAGAAGGGCATTGCCGGATTTGAAGATCCTTTGAACATTACGAATGGCGAATCACAAACCATGGCAAGTCTTGCTGGATATACTCAAGACGGCTTCTTGAATAACATCGACACTTCAGCTTTTTACAATTCAGGTAGCGGAGCAATGGGCAGTTGGCTCCAAGGTGCTAAAGATAAAGGCGGTATTGCATCTCCTTCCAAAGAAGCTATGAAATTAGCAGAATGGATTGATAAAGGTTTTGCAAAAGGACTTAACGAGAATAGCTATGCCGAAAATGCATCCATTGAGAAAATGGGTAATATTCTTGGTACTATGTCTGACGCAACCGATATGATGCAAAACTTCCAAATGCCTTCACTTGGAAGAGCCTTGAAGACACTGTTTGAATCCGACAGTTTACTTAATGATGATCTCAATCCTACAATTACTCCCGTATTAGACTTGTCTAATGTTAGTCAGGGATTCTCGTCGCTTAATAGCATGTTTTCATCTCAGCGTTCCTTGGCACTTGCTGGCGAAGCTGCTTATATGCAGGATGCTGGTAGACGTTTGTCTATGGAACTTCAAAATAAAAACAATGATACCACTAACAATGGTATTAATGCACTTGGAAACAAGCTTGATAGGTTAGGAGATGCGATTCTTAACAAACAAATCGTACTTGACAGTGGTGAAGTTGTTGGAGGTCTTGCAGATCCTATGGATCGTGCATTAGGGATCAAAATGATTAGAGCCCAGAGAGGTGGAAGGAGGTAAAGATGTATCATTCAGTACACTTCGATTTGAGCGATGGTTCAAAGAGATACGATACATATACTTCTTTCCATCTCATACCGGATGGTCGACCCGATGTTGCTTCTCCAGGAGTAAAGACAAATTATGTCGATATTCCTGGAACAAACGGGTCGCTAGATTATACCGAAGCATTAAATGGTCTCACTTACCAGAATCGAACTGGATCATGGGAGTTCTATGTTCTAAATGATTACGGTAAGAGTGATCAGGCTTGGGCTGTTAGATGGAAAGATTTGATGAAGAAACTCCATGGCCAATATTTCGATCGTATTTGGCTGGAGGATGAAGGTGTTAAGAAGAGTGATGGAACATTCACTCGAAGTTGGTATTACCAGGGAAGAATTTCAGTTAATGAATGGAAGTCTGATCCTCAGTTTTCAAAAGTGGTTCTTGATTACACTCTTGAACCTTATAAGAGGAGAGAAGCAGGATCTTCTACTGAATGGCTGTGGAATGATTTGTTTGCTTCAGGAACTGTAGATCCATTTATTAAGTATGGAACATTTACAGTTTCAAAGTCTAAGGTCCGTATAGTTGTTAATGGAGATCTGGATGACAATTCGCAGGTTCCAGTAACGACATATTGTTCTACACCTATGACTTTGGAAAGGATGGGTAAACCTACAATTACTCTTCCAGCAGGCGAAACTGAAAATGCATTTGTACTCGGACCTGGTCCGAATTACATGGTGTTTAAGGGTAACGGTACGGTTACTCTTTCTTATGATGGGAGTATGATGTCGTTATGATCTACAAAGTGTATTTGGATGGCGTCAGTATTCACAACATGTCCGAAGGATTGGAACTTATTAAAGGATCAATCTCGACTGAATTAAATGGCGCCGGAAGTTGTGACATAACGATGCCATACAACCATCTATATTACGATTTGCCTCAGCTTATGACCTCGGAGATCGATATTTACGAGGATGATAAACTCATTTGGTTCGGTCGAGTAACCGATATCAAAATAGATTGGAATAACAACAAACAAATCTCTGCTGAGGGAGGTTTAGCATATTTTAACGATTCAATTTTAAGAGCGCCAAGTCCTTTATCTAATAATGGAATTTGGCAAGACGTTACAGCCGCCCAGTTCTTTAACGATATTATCACTGCTCATAATAGTTGTGTCGGTTTGAGCAGACAGTTTACTGTCAGGTATATCGATAGCCGAGTTGGGGATAAAATTGTTACAAGAACTGTTTCTTACCAGAAGACTTTTGATGTACTTCAGGAACAGATTCTTAAAGCGCTTGGCGGCTACATAATTCTTGAAAGAGAGTACAGCGAGGTAACCGAGAAATACACGAACTATATTTCGTGGTACAAGGAAATTCCTTGGAATGGTTCTCAGCCTGTTCAATTTGCTTTAAACTTACTGGATTTGAACCAGGCATTTTCTGGTGGAAATCTTATAACCGGAATCATACCGCTTGGTGATGATGGCAATGGCGGTAAGGTTACTATTAGTGCCGTTAATCCGCAAGGAACTGGGGATTATATTGTTAACCAGGAAGCTGCTGCTTTATATGGTAAGATCTTAGAAGTTGTTGAGTTCAACGACATATCGGACTCGACTAAACTCCTATCCGAAGCACAAGATTACCTTGAAAAGAAGCAATTTAACGCTTTAACTATAGAATGCAGCGTTGCGGAGTTACAATATTTGAATCCCGAAACGGAAGCGTTTGAACTTGGCCAAAACATCCATGTCTACTCAACACCTCATGTTATTGATACAACATTAGCCATTTCAAAGATGAGCTTTGACATTACTTCGGCGTCCAAGCAAGTAACTATCGGTACTCCTGCTAAGCAGGATCTTACTGAAGTTACAGGAGCTAGTGGAAGTACTAGTGCCACTTCTATAAGCGGATCTCCAAGCTCTAGTGGAGGAGGCGGTGGTGGAGGTGGTTCCACAGTCATCGTTCATCCGATAGTCGAGACCGGAGAAGATTTGGCTACTATTACAGTTGATGGGCGTATTAATACCATTAGATACGATCTTCCAAAAGCGACTGACCAAACATTGGGCGGAATCACAGTCGGAGATCACATGGAAGTTCAAAATGGTCGCTTATCGGCAGTAATGCCTTCAATTAATAGCGTTCAATTGAACACAAACAAAACTTCTTCAGATCTTGGAATCATTATTGATGTAACACAAGAAGAGTATGATGCTTTAACTACTGAAGAGAAAAACGATGCGCGTAAGGCGTATTACATCAGGAACGATGAGACCGTTCAGCCGGTTGAAGGGAACACTATTATTTATGGAACGACGTTTCCGACTAGTATACAAGGAAACGATGGCGATATTTACATGAAGTATATTCCCAACATATGTGTATGTTCCGTATATGCTAAGATGAATGGTTCATGGTTACCTTGGTCTCCATATGGAGAGTATATTTGGGACTTCACAAAATCATTAGTTGCCATCAATAATGGTGCTGCGGTAACGCTGTATAATGGCGCAGTAAGGGATAGTGAAGGTCTCAAAATACTTGGCAATAATCGATATGGAAGATTGCCAGTTGAGATATTCCAGACCGGATACACCTATGAAATGCATATAGCAAGCATGGATGTACAGGATAGCGGTTTGAACAACTGCGTATTGAGTTTCCGAATTGAAGGAAATGGTCAAAATAGCGGTTTCATATGGCATGGAAATGAACACTGCTGGGGAGTTTGGGATCCTATCAATTTATGGCAAGATAGTGATTTGACAGATCCAAACTTATTCGATAATAGCGTGCTCAAAATAAGGATTGACAATCAAGGTTTGTGGAAGATATACAAAGACGACGAACTTATTTTTGAAACAACAAAAGTTGTATCTTTGAATCTTTCTTACGCCGCTATTGGAACAACTCTTAACAACTACTCTTGTTACAACATGACAGTAACGCAATTCAAAGTATACCCTAATTAATGAAGCTAATCGGAGGTGCTCAAAATGGCTACAACCATGAATAAGTATGTGCAACAGCTACAGACTACCGATGGTCGTGGCGCAAGAAAAGTAATGATAGATGCTCTTACCGTTCTTAACTACGGCGATTGCAACGCTACATCCTTCGATGGAAGGCGCGAAGAGGAATACTTAAAAACTGTTGAAATGATATCAAGAACGAAGATTCTTTCAGATCGTATTAAAAAGGATAGCAAACCTAACGCCGAAAGCGAGAATTTGCTAATGACTAAAGGTATTCGGTCCATTCTTGGCCCGATCCCTTTTCTCGATAATTAAGGGAGGTAAGGATAATGGTTTTGGACACAAACAAAGAAGCCATTGAGGAATTGGAAGCCGCTTGCGACGGTATAACCATGCGTCAGGCTTTGATCGACCTTATTGAAACCCTTAATGAAGTTGGCGGGGATGTTCAAAATCTCGACGGCCACGGTTCTGATTATTACGTCCTTGTTAAAGAGATTGAGAAGGTTGAAAGAGATGTCAATGACTGTCTCAAGTATGATACAGTTCCGACACTCAATAGTCTTAAGGTTATGCAGAACAAAGACATTACAGCATACTTCAGGGACGGGGTTCTAAAGAAACTTAAGCAGATCAACGGTGACTACAAAGGTAGATACGATGATTACCCGGCGGATGAGATCGGGAACAACATTCACGACTGTTTAACGATCCTTAAGAATTCTATAGGACTTATTGAAAGTGCTATTGAGAACAAGGGTGTAACAATTCAGGACACCGACAGTGTTGAAGATCTCCCGACTAGAATTTCGGAGATTAAGTTGGCTAACTTATTAGTTAAGCCCATTACGATTACAGAGAACGGTAAAGAGATACCTGAAGACATTGTCCGGGATAGGGAAGGACATATTATTTCAGGCACGGCATATAACCCGGTTACCGTTAATGTTCAGTTGAAAGGATACCCTGGTGTGTTTACAACTACTGGTAATCACACACCGCCTACCGGATACGATGGTTTCTCATCTGCAAAGATAGATGTATCTGGAAATGGTAGTGGCGGAGGAGCTGGTGGTGGAAGCGGCAGCGGAGAAAATGGCGAAGTTAAACTCACTTCGCAAGAAATTCTTCAAAATGGAGAGTATTCGCCTCCGAATGGTTATGATGGATTCTCGGATGTAATTGTTAATGTTAAAAATTTCGAGCCGGATGATGAAGGAACATATACTGTCAACTTCATTTATGAACCTTATGGGGGAGCTGCCGAAACCATTGGAACCAAACAGGTTAATTCCGGAGAAAGAGCCGTGTTTGATGGAGACATACCCGAATACAGCAACAAGGACTTCTGGTATTTCAAAGGTTGGGATCCTATTCCAAAGAACGTCATAACCGATATGGATGTGTACGCTCAGTATGAGTTGTGGACTCCTGGACCTACAGCAATGGGTGCCGCTATCAACTGGGCTTCTGTGAGTTGGGAAGAGATCCTTGAGAATCCGAGATGTATTGGCGACAATCAAATGAAGCTTCTCAGACTCAATGACAATTCAATTGTTCGAGTAATCAAGCTTGGTAAGGTTAAGGATGGTTCTGGTAGAACATGTTTTCTTTGCATGAACCCTATAACTATACCTCAGCAGTATGAGATCGGTGATCAAAACTGGGATGAGGAGCCGGTTAGAACGTACCTTAACGGAAACTTCATTTCGACGTACATTCCTGATTGGCTAGCGTCTAAGATTGCTACGGTAAGCAAATGCCACGCTGTTCGAAGTGGTATCAAGAGAATAGGAGAGTTCCGAGGGGTTAATGGCGCTCAACTTCCTAATGGCGATTTTAGTCCCACACAGGTGAACAACGATGTTGTTGCTGCAGGAACGAAGTATGATCATACCGATGAAAAGATCTGGTTACCAAGCGCTGATGAGCTACAGATTTATACATCTCAGGACAAAGAAGGGGATTTCTTAGAAGGTATCTACACTTCTAATAATGTTGATTACAAAGATATTTGGACTTCCGGTCCCTACATTGATCCTAGTACCGGACAGCAGATTACAAGATATACTAGAACTGGTATATCTAAAATGGTTTACTACAAAGCTGCAGGCCGAAAAGCCACTAAGATTCCTAGAGATTTCCAGAGAGGATTAATCCTTAGAGATTCGGTATATGATGGTGATATTTACAAATCTCCGTTTGTCACATATAACCTTAGTACGATGAAAGGTTATTATAAGAGTGGTCTTCATGATGGACAATCCGGTAGACAGGTTGTAGGCATGACACTGCCCCACGATGGCAATAATTATGACAGATTTACCTTGGTATACAACGGTTCAAAAGGTCTGTACTATGACGGAACGAACATGACTGATCATAATGACCAAAGATTTCTGGAATGGTATGACGCGCAATCGGTAAACAGTTATGGTCCTATATTAAGAGATGTTATGACCAGGAGTTGTACACTTAACGATTCAAGAATTAACGATACATATAGTGATCAAACAATTTACACAAGTCCTGTGGCGCCAGCCGATTACCAAGGTGGCACAGATCACTGCACCGCTGTATATTCTAGAGCATGCGTTGACGGTCTTGGTTTTATAACACCCGGATCTGGACAAGCGTACTGGGGATTTGCTATTTGATCAAAATGATGGAGGTATACTTTAATGGCTTCTTCAGATTTGCGAAGTTTTTTCAAAATTATTGAATCAGCATCCAGCGGAGAAGCCGTTAGAGATGCCATCATAGATGCTGCAAAGACGTTGAAGACGTCAGCAGCCAACGCCGGTTCGCTTAATGGCGTTCCAGCAAGCGAATTTGCTATTCGTACTGAGTATGAAAGAGCAATGGAAGATATTTGGGCAAAGTTGGCGTTTGATCTTGCCGAAGCTTTGGAAGATGACGAGTATGCATTGCGAAGCGAAAACGTAATGACAAGTGGTAACCTTTATACCATTATTGGTACATATTTACGTCCAGCTTTCGGAACTATTATGCATTACGAAATCGATCCGAAGACCAATATGGAAACATTGGCTGCTTGTGAGAGCTATTTGAAGACTCTTACAGATACTAAAAAGAAGATGATCGATGCTGTAAAAGCAAAGAAGAAGATTGCTGACATGAATTTCGACTTCCGTGGACTTGCAGAGATCATTAATCACATAGCTGATGATATTCCGGAGCTCGAAGCTGGTAATTTTGATAAGAATAAGGTTTACGATGCTGGCGAGAATTATACATATTATCGTGCATATTCTAGTATCAAAGTAAACGTTCCGGATAGTGAGCTGAAGGTTGAAGGCAAGTTTGACGACAACCACGTAACCCACTATCCTCCTGAAGGAAAGTTATTTTCTTCAGTAAGCATTAATCTTCCGAATTCTACAGCGGCTAAGACTACAAGTACTAGTGGACGTACAGGTGGTAGCACAACTAAACCGACCCAGTCTGGTAAGTCTGAAAATCCCGAAGAGAATGAAGAAGAGATTAAGAAAGTTGATGAAAATGGTCTCCTTGAAATGAAGGACATTGATGCCAACGGCACATTTGTAGCTTCTGAGACAGATGCTTGTGATGGATACAAGATGGTTAGTGTTCATGTCAAGGAGCCTAAAGTATCAGGAACATTCAAAGTTACCTTTTACAATGGAAATGATCCACTTGAAGAGCAAGAAGTAAGAGCATACAGCTCTGCTCAATATAGTGGTAGTATACCTTTAAATCATGAAGACGCAGCACTTGAATTTAAGGGTTGGTCTCCGGTTCCAGTTCGTGTCACATCTGATATGGATGTATATGCTCAATTTGGAGAACCGGTAGAAGGAACAGCTGGTGAGATATCTGATAGTTGGGACGACATTGTCGCTTGTGCCGGTACAAAGTATAATGTCGGCGACTACAAATCTCTTACAATTGGTTCCGTTAGCGACAAACAGTACGGAACTTTGATTATGGAAAAGGTAGGATCTGGACACTCCAACAGTTTGTGGTGTTCAAAAACACTTTTCCGAAATACAATGATCGGAACCATTGCTTCGTGGCCTACTAGTGGTGTTAGGAAATTCCTTAATGGTGAATTCCTAGAAGTTCTTTCTACACTTTCTGATGGGGCTACGATTGTTAATGCTTTAGTTCCGACAACAATCTATACCAGCGCACCATGGTGCGAGTGGGAAGATGTTCAAATTTCTCATTTGTTTGAAACAAGATGCGAGATGCAAACAGTTGACGAGATTTGGATTCCGTCGTTATATGAGATGAGTGGGGCAAATCTTACTGAGACTTACAAAACTTTGATTCATCACCATTTGAATGACCGAAATGCTGGAAGTATGGAGTACGGTCCGATGGGAATTAATAGTTGGAGTGAGCCATTCTTACCGAATATTTATGGTTACGAACAGCATGAAAAGATCCTGGATATGTCTTCTGCATATGGTGGAGTTACTATTTCAGTAGATGGTGAGGAACGATATCCGATTTTAACTCCAAACACACCTGAAAAGTATAAGAAGGTTCAATGTACAAACACAAGTACATACACCGGATATACTCTTAGAACTATTAAAAACTATGGTTATCCAAACGGTGGTGGATCCAATATTCATGGGTATTGGGGCATTAGCGAAAATGGTGACTTCTCAGGTGGTGGAGACTGGTATCCGATTTGCTTTGCATTCTAATATTCAAAATGGAAAGGAGATGACACTATTGCGTGATTTAGGAAACACTGAGCTTTGGAAGGCAGCTGTGTTAAGAGCTGTTCGTACGTTATTTCAAGCTATGGCAGGCATGGTAACTGTCGATGTTGCTATAAATGAAATTGATTGGATACACATTATATTGGTTTCTTTGACTGCAAGCTTACTTTCTATGCTAACGTCAATTATAGCGGGACTTCCTGAATCCAAGGAAGACGGTATTATTACGTTTGATCCTGACACGCAGCAGTGTCGCCTTGAGATTACAAATAGAAAGAAGTTCGCAAACAACGAGCCTATGCGGTTCACTATAGATCCGATGGCTTTCACAGAGCTTGATGTAACCAAGCATTCAAAGAAGGAGTAAACCAATGAATGTACAAGAGATTCTCCAATTAATAGGAGTAAGTGTACAGCGTAATTGGCTGTTGCTTATTGCAGGACTATCTCTTATCCAGATTGCACCAATAAAAATTAACCCTTGGTCATGGCTTGGCAAATGGGCAGGCAAGATGATGGGGGTTAAAGATCTCTCCGATAAGATTGACGCTTTGGAGAAGAAAGTAGACGAGAATGATGCAATTAGGATAAGAAAGGACATATTAAAGTTCGGTGACGAGGTCAGAGTTGGCCACATCGAACACAGCAAGGAATCATTTGATCAGGTGCTGGATGACATAACCAGCTACGAACAGTATTGTAAGGATCATCCAAAGTTTGAAAACAACAGGACGGTCCTTACAACAAAAGTGATTAAAGACACATACCACAAATTGTATGTAGAACACAGAATCTAATTCAAAATGGCAAGGAGGAGTTACCATGGCCGGTAAGATCATGCATGGCGGTGTTCAGTTTGGTGGCTTCGCCGAGTACGAGAGACTTTCGTACAAGCCAAAAGTAAACGGTGTGACTCTAATAGGAGACAAGTCAACTACTGATCTTGGGATTGTTAAAGAAGTCACATTAGAAGAATACAATGCTCTCACTCCTGATCTTAGGAACGATCCTGATATTCTTTATTACATTAAAGATGCTGATCCGGCTGATGGTTCTGGAGTAAAAATTGCTGGCAAGTTTTATGAGATCAAAACCCGATCTTGGATTGGCGATGGTCAAACTAGCAGATCCTGGGAATTTGATGAGATACCAGTTTACATTATGTCTATTGATGGCGATGGTGTAAACAACTATGTCCAGATGGGACCGTTTAGGTATGGATCTCCAGTATGCTATGGCCATTATGGGGGAGGATCAGCGAAGCCTCCTACTAGTCCTGGATCTTCAGGTTCTATACATTGTATTGCGACTTATAGTGAAGATTTTAAGACTCTAACACTTAGCGGTAATGATGCCGGTTATATGTGTAACATTAACGGCGGATCTGGTCGGATGCTATATTTGGTTGAAAAAGATACAAGTTTAGAAACTCCTGGAGGAGATGATAAGTACGCCGAGATTACGATATATGACTCGGATGACGAAGTTTCTACTTTGAATCTGTCGCAATCAATATTGAACTTCGATTCTATAATGGTTTATTGTCATAGCGCTGGTAATAACATAGTTTCGACGTTTTCCGTTAGTGAGCTTTTACAGTTTACAGGATCTAATGATCAATTCGGAATAACCAGCGATGAGAAATACTGGTATTTTAAAGTAACAAACTCTAAAACCTTTACAAGAGGTGACTATTCTGGGCTATCGTGTTTCAAAATAGTAGGTCTTAGATATGGTAGTTCTGGTAAAGGAACAAGCAAGTCTTCATATTGCGAGACTTCTTTGTATTCCGGGACATATGTTCAAAATGTAATGCCATTATCTGATGACATTACGGAGTTTGATGCTATTTGTGTCACAACGGCTATGACATATGGTGGATTTGAATTAAGATTTCCAAACATATTTCCTACAAGCAAATTGATAGAAGCAATGAACGACAATGAGCAAATTGGTATATGCTCGGACTCGTTCTATTTTTATTTCAAAGTTGATGATGTTAATCAACTTTCCAAGGGTGATTACCAATACGAAATGTATATTTCAGAAGTTATTGGTATTAATTACGGTACTGGATCTGGTGGACCAGGAACTGTAGTTATAGGAAATCCCCTAGCGGATGCTGATTATTCTCTTCAGAAATTACAAATTGGCGATCTAGTTTATGAGATAGCTGAAGTAGGATCCAATACGTTACTCTTCAGAGGCAACGGCACATCTAATCCCCAGTTGATCGAATTGAATGACCAATACACAGCATACGATTTGCTTATATTTAGAAATCTAAGGTCAGCCGACAATAAAACCTATAAGGTCGATGTCACATACGATACTAAAAATCTTAATGTGAATGATTATATTCAAGGTTTCGGTTGGTCTAGCAGTAGTAATTATTGGACATATCAAATTACAGATGAGGATGAATTAACATTTGTCGATCAAGGATCTAACTGGGTTCTTTATGAGATTTATGGAGTAAAAAATGGCGCTGGAGCTATAACTAATAAGTATGGTTCTATAGCACCTCCTCCATACAGAGGACTTGACGGGGAAGTATATTATTATCTGGATCCAAGATCTCATAAAGAGCTTGCTAAGTATCTTAACATGTCTGGAGAATGGGTTTTGATCAGTGGAGAAGATCCCACCTTAAGAGAACTTATACCGACCATGACTAGCGATACAACACCGAGCGGTGAAGTAACATATTCTAGTCAGTATGGTTCAGCGTATGCCGCTTACATGGCATTCAATGGACAGTCTGCTGCATCCGATATGTCTGGTGGTTGGTTACCAGATACCGACGATACGGCTCCTTGGATAGTTTATGATTGGGGCACTCTTAATCAATTATATTTGCTTAGAATTGAGACAGCAAACAATGGCCCTAGTACTTCACAGACGATCTATGTTGAAGGTCTTACATCTGACGGGGTTTATGAAAACTGCCTGATAGATGAACAGCAAGAATCAACAAACATTCGGTTTGTTCAAAATGAATGGAAGACATACGACATTTACTTGAACGAACATCAGTATACAGCAATACGTATTCGAGGAACTGCGAATTGGTTTGAACTTTGGGGTAAAGCTTGTACTTTAAGTAAAGTTCAATGTTATACCAGAAACTAACTTCCAAGAGGTGACAATATGGGAATGATGATGTATAAGGGTGAGTGCTACTCTGGTATGAGATCAGCAGCTCTTAATTCGTTAACCGATGTTGGTCTTACAAATCTTGCGGATGGTCAGTTTATTGCTTGGGATGATGAACTCCAAAAGTGGGTGAATACGGATAAGCTAAACATAGGCGGAGCCAAAACCGTTACAGGTCGAAACATTGAGATTAATGACGCCTCGAAAACATATTCCAGCGCATTGTCGATTAATCTTAAACCTGCTCAAAATCTTAATGGTTATGAGCATTCTTGGTATGGCGGTTTTGGCAAGAACCTATTTCCAATGACAGTTGAAAGCATTAAATCTGCGACTGGATTAACTGGATGGATTGACAACACAATTACTACATATGGTGTAACAATCGCTATATTAACCGATGATAGTGATAATGTTGTTGGTTTAAAAGCATATGGGAAGCCGGATAAGTATATCTATCTGAAAATTGGGGAATTCAATTTATCTGGTAGCTATATTTTAAATGGTCCCTCAATGACTCATAGTTTAACTTTAGTTTTGAGAAATGCGGACGGAGAAGGTATGTCTGTTCAAACGTCTGGTAATGACGTTTCTTTTAGCAGATCCAACACCACAACAGCTGAGATGATACTAGAGATACCGACTTACGAGTATCCGTATTCCAGCGATTATGTTGTTACCCCAATGATTCGAAGATCTGATGTTTCTAGCAGTACCTTTGAACCATATACTAACATTTCTAAAATTAAAGGTTATAATGATATTTTAGTTAGTTCGCTTAGTAATGTTAACTATCTTCCAGCAGTTCCTAAGCAGACGATTACTAAAGATGGAGTTACCGTAAAGACTGAAAATGGCGTTTATATTTTCAATGGTACAGCGACTAAGAATATAGAGCTTAAGTTTAGACTTCCAGTTTATAACTATCATGTACCAGAGGAAAGCGGACGCACGTTGTATTTAAAGTGCTTTAACAACGCTCCAATAGGTCTCCTTAGATATTACAACGGAAATGATAGAGTTTCTTACAATAATATACTAGAACCGAATGTCTCTGAGTATTTGCCGTTTTTACAAGGGACAAAAGTTACAGATATTGGATTCAGCATTTATGAAGGGACTACATTTGACAATGTGGTTTGTTCTCCCATGTTAACATTCGATTGGGATGCTGAATTTTTTCAAAATGAAGTTTCAAATTCATCATTTCCAGTAACTATTTATGGTGGCACTGCCGATTTAGTTAACGGTAAAGTACTTGATAGTTATGATGTTTCAGATATTGGCAGTCTCGACTGGGAGTTGAGTCAGGACTATAGCAACTGTTTCTTTGTTGAACTTGAATCTAAGAAAAGTGGCGCCACTTACGGATACTGCGATTGCTATAAAGTTGATACCACTTCTACATCAGTTACTTCGATGACTGACGGGTCAATATCTTTTTCCATTGGCGATCAGTATATTTGGATCAAGGATTCAAGGTTCACAACGGCATCAGACTTAAAAGCTGCTTTAACTGGATATGAAATTGCTTATGAGGTTAATATACCGGTAACATATGACATCAAAGCAGCTCCAATTAGACTTATTAAAGATTATTGTAAAGTATCTAATAGTGCCGGTGGAGCAATGAGCCTTTCATATTGGATCGACGACGCATTTGGCGATGTTCTTCAAGCATCCGAAGACATTACTGACGGAATTAAACGAGCGATGCCGTTGATCCCTTCAGACATTGGATCGGCCAAGGAAGAAGATGTCGAAGTTATATTTAATACGTCAGATAATTGTCCTTGTCTATCAAAGATTTCTGTTCATGATGCGGTGTACGAGCGACCTGTTGGAGTAACATTCAACTGGAATCAGTTAATTCAAAATGGAAATTTTTCTAGTGATTCTGGATGGACCGTAGAAAATTCCACCATGTCGGTTAGCAATAATGTTGCTACATTAACTATCCAATATGCTTGGCCGATGAGCGCCGCTCATACTCATGAGCTATATAGAAGTGACCTTACATTGGTTGAAGGACATAAATATCTGATTTCGTGTTCAGTTAACATGCCTCATGCCAATACACAGTTCCATATCAATTTATCTGATCAATATATCGACACTGGAGATCGTTTTTATTACGCAGCCACTGAACCTAATACTTGGTACACGTTCAATATTATACAAGAAGTTGAAAGATCTGAACACACATATTTACATATCGGTCCCATGTGCGATGAAGAACAATCATATGCTGCAGGGGACACTTGGCAAATAAAAAATGTGTATGTCACAGACTTAACTCAAATGTTGAATGACGATATAGCATCTTACGCATACGGATTGAATGTTGTAGACTCATACCAATTTGATGGGTACGACGGAATGAAATGGCTTCAATCTTTTGGACTTTTCACTAAAGAATACTATCAGTCAGTAACGTCTGGTTTAATTAGTGCGAAGCTTGGAAACAAAAAGTACTTTAACAGCGATAACCAGTTGATGTACACTTGTAATCTCGGATCGGATGATTTGAGAGGATTAGCTAAGCTAGTTGATGGAAAAATCGTGTACGATGGCGATGTTAAGAATCCCGATGGCTCAATAACTCGTAAGTATGGTTACCGAGCTTATCAAGCCGGCGATGAGAACCTTATAGATGCCATTACTGATGGAACAAATACGGTATACAAGCTTACCACTCCGACCACACAGCAGTCTACAACGTATATGTCGCCTCAAGTTGTTTATAAAGGAGGCAAAGAGGAATACGAAGACTCTCGTGATTGTCCAGTTCCTGTTGGTAATGCTTCAAAATACATTGACCTTCCAGAATGGATGAGCAATGTATATTTTACCGATCTCAGAACAAAGTTGATCGATTTAGAGGCTAGAGTAATAGCCTTGGAGACCTAACAAAGGAGGTACTCAAAATGAAATTCACAAACAAAACATATGACGTTCTTAAATGGATCGCTCAGATCCTGTTACCGGCAATTGGTACGTTATATTTTGCTTTGGCATCCATTTGGGGATTGCCTTATGCAGAACAGATCGTAGGCACCATTACAGCTATCGATTGCTTCCTTGGTGCTTTGCTTGGCATCAGCACTGCGCAATACAACAAATTCAACAAAACTCTCGAGGATCCGGAGAAGGAACTTGAGGAAATTTTCCCGGAAGACAAAGACTGATCAAAATAAAAGCGGAGGTACATCATGTTAACAATAGACGGTTTGAAAATTTATATGACAAGAGGCGACTCCGCTAGGATTCAGGTGGTGCCCAAGGTAAAAGATGAGACAACCGGAGAGAAGGTTCCGTATGAACTCCAAGATGGAGATAGGATTGTCTTCCGTCTTAAGAGAAAAGCTGAAGATTCGATCACTGTACATTGCGAGAAAGAAGCAAGTATCGATCTCGAGAACAACAAAGCCATTCTCTTCCTCGAACCCGTTGACACGGAGACTTGTGAATTCAAGGAATACCGGTACGAGTTTGAGTTGATTACCTCGGACGACTTCCATTCGACATTTATTGAGAACCAGCCGTTCAGCATGGGAAAGGAGTTGGAGACACATGGATCGTAATGATATGCTCGACTCCTTATCTGGCGATGTTACACCTATCAACGAACTTGACGGAGATATTTCTTCTCAAGGAGAAGTTGAAGGTGACATCGAAGCTGACGGCCAGGTTGAAGGTGATGTGGAGATTGCAAAAGCCTATTACAACAAAATGACTATTAACGGTCATGAGTTGAAAGGCGATATGCTTTCCCCAGAGTTGGACATTGAAGTCCTTAAAGACGACCTAACAGCTACTCGGACGGTTGGTGGTGTTAACTCCGGTGACGAATACGAACAAGGCACGATGCTCGAAACTATTATTCGAGATATGCTAAATCCCATCGATTACCCGAGACTCATCAACCCGAGCGCTGTTGTGGTCGCTACTGGGGATAAGCTCCTCGAAAAGGGTAGCACTCTCAGTACAGTAGTGTCTATTTCTTTCAACAGAGGATTAATTAATCCGGCATACGGAACGAGTGGTTACAGATCTGGTCCCGCAACAATGTATTATCTGAATGGCGGTCCTGGTCAGGCTAACAACTCGTTTTTCTATACAATAACGGAACAAGATAATACTCTTCAGGGAACTGTCGATTACTCTGCAGGTGAGCAACCCAAGAACAGTATTGGAGAAGACTATGACTCGCCTCTTCCGGCTGGTACAGTCAATTCGCCAATCGTAACATACGAGTTTGTTAATGCTTTGTGGGCTAACACTGGCAATATTCAGACAATTGCTAAGCTTCCGCTTGTGAGCAAGTCGGCAGGAGTTAAGGAATTTGTATTCCCGGAACAGACCGTTTCGAATCCCGAAGTCTTTGACGTTCCTGCTACTTGGAATGTAAGTACTATTGAGGTACTAAATACTCTGAGCGGGGCTTGGGAAGATGTCGCTGGAGAGTTTGATATTTCAAATACAGCACACGATGACGCTGGCGGAACTTCTACCGCCTACAAGAGATACACAGACAACAGAGGTTACTCTGCAGGTTCGAGAACTATTCGAATCACTTGGAGTTAAGGAGGAGAATTCAAAATGGCAAGAACAAAAGGTAGTTTTTCATTAGCAGGCACACTGGAGCCATTGGTGAGTGCTCCTCTTGACGCTAGACAAACCGTAAAGCTCAAAACAGATCTTACCGCAGTAGGTACTTTCCAGTATTACTACATCGGTATGCAGGTTTTCTGCGAGGACGAGCTTAAGCGATACACCCTGATCGGATCTGATCCCACCGTATTAGCTAACTGGAGAGAAGATGGCACAGCTACCGATTCTCAGATCTTCCAGTTTGCAGGTAATGTGGCATTTGCTAACTTACCGGCAGCGGCTGCTGCTAGAGTTGGCTTTGTGTATAACGTTACCGACGCATTTACGACCGATAACACATTCGTAGAAGGCAGCGGCCATAACTATCCGGCCGGTACCGATGTAGCAATCGTTAATACCGGAGATAATGTTACACCAGTATACCAGCACGATGTATACACCGGTAATCTCGAAGGCTATCAGCCTCTTTTGCAGGTAGACACCCTTCCGACAGCAGATGTCGATCATGCTGGCCAGATCTTGATGTATGTTGGTCAGGACAATCCGCCCACTCTTATCAATGGCTATTGGTATGAGTGTATGGAGGATACTCAGACTCCTGGAACGTACCATTGGGTTGCAAAGAACACCCAGGCCGATGCTGACGATAAGCTGGATGCTCAGCTGAACGTAACAAAGACAACCGGTGGCATTAGTGCTGGTGCTACTTATGCACAGGGAACACCTTTCGAGACTCTGTTCAGAGACATGCTTAATCCGATTGAGTATCCTGTACTTACAAATCCTTCTGCTCAGCTTACCGGAACCGGTGATCAGCTTCTGGAGAAGGGTGATAGTGTCAGCGTTACTCTGACTGCAACACTCAACAGAGGTGGTATCACCCCTGCATATGGCACAAGCGGATATAGATCTGGCCCGGCTACCGATTATGCATTGAATGGCGGTTCCGCTCAGGCTGGTAATACCTTTACTGAGACCGTAACCGAGCAGAATAACAGCTTTACTGTTGAAATCAACTATTCCCAGGGTGAGCAGCCTAAGGACAGTGTTGGAAATGACTACAGTTCACCTTTGAGTGCTGGATCTGTTACTTCTTCTGCATTCGAGTACGAGTTTGTTAATGCTTTGTGGAGTAACACTGCAGCAGTTGGAACAATTGCGAAGAATAGTCTTGTTTCTGCTTCGGCAAAAGAGTATATTTTCGTATTTCCGCCTACCACTGTTACGTATCCGGAAGTGTTTGACGTACCGTCCAGTTGGACTGTAACCAATATCGATGTTAAGAATACGCTCAGCAATCAGTGGGAGAATTGCTCTACCGAGTTTACAAAGACTACGGTAACCCATGATGATGCTGGCGGCAATTCTACGTCTTACGATCGTTACACCTGCAACCTTGGCTATGCTATGGGTAGCAGAGAGATTAGGATCAAGTGGTCCTGATGATATTTTAAAGGAGAGAAACCATGGCAAGGACAAAAGGAACATACAGCCTGTCAGCTAACATTGAGATGCTTGCTGGGGCACCCATGGATGCAAGATCCATAGTACCTGCTAAGTCCGATCTGACTACGAGCGGCGCATTTCCTTATGCTTATGTCGGTATGGAAACATACGTTGTGGCAGAGAATAAGAAATACCGTCTCACAGCATTGGACTATACTGTCCTTGCCAATTGGGAGGAAGTTGGTACACCTGCTTCGGTTAACGGCGTTGATTTGAAAGGTGATAAGAGTACTGAAGATCTTAAGATCTACAAAACCGTTACTCAAGACGAGTATGATGCTTTGTCTCAAAATGAGAAAAACGATCCAAACACATTTTACTTCATCAGCAATGCCTCTGGTGGGGGCGGAACTGGTGGAGGAGGTGGTGGAACATTCTATGGTACCACGGTTCCAGATAGTAGCCTTGGTGATAATGGTAATATTTATACCCAAGATGCTGAGTATGACATAAAGATATATACCAAATCTGGAGGAAACTGGTACGTATTTAATACGGTTGATAAGCCGACTCAGGAGTACAACACTTCCAATGACACTCCAATCTATGATACAGAACATCATTTCGGTAATGACGGAACGAAGATCTATGACGCTTTAACCAACGATTACACTCAGTATATGATCGAGGGTTGGAGTAGTAATTACGCTAGCTATTACGAATACGAAGATCAGCGATATGCCTATGGCGGTTATGAATTGGCAAATCCTATTAATCTTAGTAAGGTTAAGTTGTGGATTGGTCGGTATGAGTATCAAAATGAATTACTGACGTTTACATTACAAATTCAAACATCTCAAGGTGGTCAATGGATTGATGTAGAGGATTTGCTGATTACTAGAAGTCTACCATACCCAATAAATGTATTTGAGGTAGCCGTACATCAAGAAGTTTATGGAGTTAGATGGTATCACTATAAATCTCCAGATAAAACTTCTGGCAATAACGCGACTTTCTTCGGCATGAAACTATACACTCTGATCTAATATTGTTCTATTAAGAGGAGGTTATATTTATGGGTGTAATAATGCACGGCGGAAACTCATATACTGGATCCGCAGTAACACCTAACCCGCAAAGTTCGGCTACCGGCCAACTTGAAAAGGTTGGAATTGATGGAACAATATACGAGGTAGGTAATAAAGTAACAGAAGGATATTATTACGACGGAAAGTTTTATGAATATCCGGTTGTTGTAGGGTTGTTTCTGGCAGATGACACTACTTTTGTCACCAAAATGATTCCTTATTCTGTCGCTACTCCAGCAGCTGATACTCTGTATTATGCAACGGACGATAGTTTATGGTATATGTGGGATGGTTCAAAATACTATTTAGTAACTTCTGGTACTGGCGAGATTATTGGTAAGAAGGATTGCGTATATTTTGATAAGAATTCAAAAGCATGCTATTTGTATGACGGTAGTGCTTTTCAAGGCATTGTTGATGGAACTACCGTATATGATCGTACCTATTCAATGGATGATCATAGTATCACCTATATCACTAAAAGTAATCTGATATCGGTTCCAACTTGGGTTGGCGAGATTGAAACAATACTTAGTTCAGCCATTTACGATCATAAAACGTGGATTGGTAATATAGTCAGTCCTTCTAATATTCATGACCGTACCTATTCAATGGTTGATCATGAGATCGTTGTCGCGGAGACAATCCCATCGACAATTGGGTTAGCAACTTGGGTAGGTCGTATTGATACCATTCTCCAATCCGCAATCTCTGATCATGCTACATGGATCGAGAACCTTCCAAAACCGATGGTATTTAAAGGTACTGTTGGAACTGGTGGTACTGTTACTGCTCTTCCCGTGGATGGCACAGCAACTATTGGTGACACATACAAAGTCATTACTGCTGGTACTTATGCAGGGACTGCAGCAAAAGTCGGTGATACATTCATATGCAATGGTAAGACTTCGTCCGCCAATACTTGGGAAATGATTCCTTCTGGTGATGAGCCAAGTGGAACCGTCACAAATGTTGCGGCTGGTGATGGCCTTATCACGGCTTCCGGATCAGCTATAACTACATCAGGCACAATCAAAACGAATCTTCGCTCATTCACAAAGTTGACTAATGATTCTGCAGCTGCTACGGAGACTAGCGGACGAATTTATCCCGTAGCTTTGGATAAGAGCGGATATTTGAGCGTTAATGTGCCGTGGACAAATACTACGTATTCTATGACTCGTAATTCCCAGACAGTAACCTTAACACCTTCTAGTGGAACTGCTCAGTCATTCACACTCTCCGATTTGATTAATGGTTTGACAACCGGAGATGCAGATCCAGTCGATGGTGATTACTATGTTTCGCAATATGCTAATGGCGGTACCACAACAGTTACTTATCATAGAAGGCCTGTTAGTAAATTATACAATTATATTAAGGGAAAACTTGGTATTGCTAGTAGTGGTTCGACGTTTCTTAAAAAAGATGGAACCTGGGCAACACCATCTGATACCAAAAACACGGCCGGTTCAACTAATTCAACAAGTAAATTATTTTTGATCGGTGCTACTGGGCAATCAGCTAATCCTCAGACGTATTCAAATAGCGGGGTGTATGCTACTAACGGCGACTTAGTATTAAGCGGCTCCGTAACTATCGGAGGAAATACCGCAAACACATCCGGAGCACGAATGGTGTTTAATTCGACAACGAATTCTGTTGATTTTCAGTTTGTATCTTAGGAAAGAAGGAGGTTATATTAATGAGTTTATTAGTATGGCTTCCTCTTTTAGGGAATTTAAATAATCAAGGAATATCAGATGTATCTTTTTCGTATGTAAATAATAATGGAAAGTTATCAGCAAATAATAATGGAAAGATTGGAAAATGCTATGAAAGAACAGCATCGGCATATTCTGATTTATTTAGAAGTTCTATAAACTTCACTTTATCTGGTGATATAACAATGGCTTGTTGGGCTTATGTATCAGCAACAATAGGTGATACAGCAAATGGGCTTATAACAAACCACAATCATTCTAATAATACCGGGGTTGGTATAACTGTAAAGCAAGTTTCAGATTCAGATTATAGAATAAGTTGTAACACCGGAAATGGTTCTTCTAGAACTTTTATGTCTTATTATGGTACTACTAATATTAAAGATAAATGGTGTCATTTAGCTCTTACATATAACAAATTGTCAAAGGTATTGAAGTTATGGGTTAATGGGTTAGTCGAGTATACTTTGACCGGATATGAAAATGCATCGGCAAGTAGCCCATTCGATCTATTTAATTGGTCAACTACATGGAGTGATAATAGCAATTATAGGCCAGTCTGCAAATTAAATGATGTAAGACTTTATGATAATGAGCTTTCTCCTAGGGAGATTAAAGAATTATCAAAAGGTTTATTAATACATTATCCTCTTAATGATCAATACATTGAAAATACGTCTAATGTAGTTCCTGTAACAAGATTTCCTTCTCAATCGTCCCCTTCTGGATGGGGTGGTCATTCCGCAATAGTGGTTGATTATGACAGCACTAATGATCCAATACCAACAGACTCACTTGGTGAAATTCAGTGTACTTACACTTCCGGTGGAGGTGGATTTGGCATCAGGTTTGATAATAGAACAATTAAACCATCCACGACATATTGTTATTCTGCATATATTAAAACTAGCGATAATTTTTCCACACAAACCGCTAATTTTTTGTATAGGTATGAGTATACTGGAACTCCTAGTAGTCCTGGTACTAAAATAACAGAAGCCGGTGTATATAGTGCAGATAGGAGGCAATATCTTGGAAATGGATGGTACAGATGTTGGGGTGTATTTACGTCCTCTTCAACAACGAATTCTGTTCAGTTATATTTTTATGCCTATCCCAATTCTAATGTAAATTATTGGGTTGGATGTTGGTCTTTAGAAGAAGGAAAAGATCATATAACGCCATATGTTTTAGGTACTAGAAATGAAAGTACAGTTTATGATACTTCTGGATATGGATATAATGCAAATAAAGATGGAGAAGTAAATGGTATTAGAACATATTCAGATTCTATAAAATATTCTAATTGCACATTTTTTATTAAATCGTCTGGAATTTTTGGTAATCCAAGCATAACATTTTCAGAGTATACTATATCATTTTGGGCAAAACACTCTGCTATTGGAAAAATGGTATTCGGGAGTAACCGTTCAACAAGTTCAACAAATAGCGATTGGTATTGGTATGGAGATAATAGCTTTAAGTATCCTGGAGGGGAATACTATTATCAACACAATGCAGGATCCGCAGAAAGTCTTTTAAATAAATGGACTCATTTTGTAGCTGTTTATAATGGGTCTAACATAACAATATACAGAAACGGAGTAAATGAAGGTAGTAAAGAAACTACTGGAACTATGACATTAACTTATGTTAGTGTAGGACATGGATTTTCGTCTAGTTCATATTTGGAAGATAGTCATATATCTGACTTTCGGATTTATGTAACAGCACTATCCGAAAATGATGTTAAAGATCTGTATAATAATTCGGCGTCTATTGATAATAAAGGCAATTGTTACGCGTATGAGTTTATAGAAGTATGAGGTGATTTATATGGATAATATCATAGCAAAATGTAATGATGCCTTATGGAATAAATCATTTTCAAACGGACTAAACAAATATACACAAAGCAATTGTCAAGTAACCCTTACGGATGATGGCTACAGAATTTATAGACCACCAAACAAAAATCCAACAAATGATGGAAATACAATGTGGGGTGGTTTGATAATAAATCCATTCAGTGCAGATTCGAATGCCATGGTTAAGTCACACAGATATGTGATAAAGTTTGAAGTTAAAGGGCAATCAAGCAACGCCGCATCTAGCACATACTGGTCCAATAATGCTGGATGGGGAGGAGGAGGATTATCTCCTTCGCCAACAGACGTAGTTCAATCGAATCCTGTTACTTCAAATTTTCAATCCTCTGTTTGGGTTCCATTTCAGTACAGTTTTACTATAAATGATGATATTTACAAAGTATGTACTTCTTCGTATTCATCATTCGTAGCTGGTGAAACATATTTGAGCTATAGAGATTTTAAATTTGGTTATGAATATTGGGATACAGGATCTTTAGGAACAGACATATATTTAAGAGATTTTAAACTGTACGATATCACATCATCTACTAATTTAGTTACTGTACTAAAGCCAGGAATTTGGAAAGCGGGATGCTTTATTGAGAATACTGGAAATATATCTATAAAAAGAGATGGCGACTTGTACAGCAACAATCTTTACGAAATGTAGAAAGGAGCTCTGATATGGCACAGTTAAATGAATTGATAACGACTGGAGTAATTAGGGCCATTGGCGGTATAAAATCCGACTCTGGAATTACTGTTTATGGAGAAATATCCCTTGGTGATTCCAACAATTATAGTGATTCATATGCCATAGTTCCAGGATATACAAATTATAGTCGGATAGGAACTAGTGATAAAAAGTTTTATGAAGGATATATAAATACAGTTTATTCAAATTATGTTTATGCCTACAATACGTTATATGTTGGCAAAGCTTCAACTAATGTGGGTGTATTAAGATTTTATAATGGTGGTGCCTATACTTGCGATATTAAACCAAGTACTTCTATGACCGCCAATAGAATCTTAACACTTCCAAATGAAACGAGTACGATCGCTACTAGAAGTTGGGTACAAAGCACTGACGATATGACAACCAAAACAGTAACGAGTAATGCTGGTACCAATATGTCTAGAGCTGTATTTTATTCTCAGCAACGTAGCGGATTTATAGATATATATATTTCTGCTCAAACAAGCAGCATTGCTGTATCATCAGCGTATGGTAATTTGAAATACGCAAGTTGTAGTATAAACATTCCTACAGGGCTAGGTTGGGTAGGGAGTAACGGTTTTGTTGTGTCGGCAATACAGAAATACAGCACGGGGTTAAATTTTATATCATTAAACAATGTTACCGATTCAGCAATCAGTTTCTTTTTGACTACGGCACAAGCAGAATCGGCACATCAGTACAACATTTACATGCACCTTGTATGCCTTGACCTTTGACTAACCACCGCAACCCCCACCTCAGAACAGCGGGGTGGGGTAAATCGTGCCTGGTGATATTCATAATTTAAGCTATTTTAAATCAAAAGAAAGGAAAAAACAATAATGACAAAGAAATTTACTAATATTGAAGTTGAAGAAATTATTTCAAAACTCGACGCGCCGGATAGCATCTGCAATACAAAAGATCCTTCCAAGAAGCTTTCGATCAAACTTCTGTGGAAGATCGAGACGAACAGGAAACGTCTCGCAACCATTTCTGAGCAGATGCACACAATGCGAGACAGCATCATTGCATCGTACTCGACGGATGAGAAGTCTGTTGAGGAAACGCTGGAATCCGGTGAAGTAATCCGCAAGGTTAAATCAGAGTATCTCGAAGACTGGCAAAATGAACTCAAAGAGCTTGGCCTAGTTGAGAATGACGTCGAGATTGATACCATCAGTATTACCGAGATCGAGAACCTCGACATGGTTCCCGGGGACTTCGCCACTATTAAATTCATGGTGGAGGAGTGATATTTCGGAGTTAAGACAGCCTTTCCTGAAAGTCTCCTTGTAGCCCATACGGGGAAGACCCTCCTAAGCAGATATTTGAATACAAATTTGTTGCCTTTACTCTCATGTGCATATCCACAGGATTGGTTTGTCTTAATTTATATATTTTTTCCTTTTCGTTAATAGTGGGCTGGCTTGTATCCCTCAAGCAGGTCGGTCCACTATTTGAAAAGGATCCTTGACATTCTATTTAGAATGGGATAGTATCTTTTCGTAGCAGTCCGGGTGTGAGTAATCCTACATTATTCCTACACTAGAGGTGCTACAAAGCCTTATATTTAGGCAAACATTATTCTCTTATTCAGAGAATTAATGCTACCGTATCTATGTAGGATTGTCCTTACTATAAGGGCTTTTAGATGCGGTTAAATTTAATAAATAGTATTATATTTTGGTTTATTCCTACATTATTCCTACACTGAGCGTGAGTTTAACATTCCCTTTTATTTTTACAGTTCGCAAATTTAACACCTTCTATTATGCAACAACAATAAAACTTTTAGGAGGTAGCGATATGAACAAAGAAGTTGTATTAGGAACCGTAGTTGTAGTAGCAGTAGCAGGATGTGTAGCAATTGGTATGTATATGAAAAAGAAAGCAACAAATGTACTGTTTGTACAAGCAATGGATTCCTTGGCAATGAAAGCGGATGAGCAAGCTGAGAAGTTTAATGAGGAAGCAAAGGAAGAGGAGGCCTAAATGGTCTCTTCCTCTTCTTATTTTTTCTTAAAGGAGGTAATCAAAATGAAAAACAAAATCTTACTTTTATCTGGTTTAGCAATTGTTGCAGATCTGGCGCTCTCTATCTACAAGATAAAGAAATCTGGCAGAAAGAAAGATGAGAAAGACAGGCTATACTTAGAATCAATAAAAACTCTTGAATCACTTGGAAGGGAGTCCTAAACCGGGCTCCCTATCTTCTCTACCTCTTCTTTTAACCATTCTATATTTCTTTCGGTGTATCGATCCTCAGTTAAGTCACCAGTCGCATGGCCTATTATTCTTTTGATTGCGTACTCGTCTACGTTATATTTTTTGGCCATAGTGACAAAAGTCTTACGAGGATCATGAGGTCGGTGCTTCTCGTTCAACCCTAACTGTAACACGATTTCTGTGAAGTATTTGTTATAGGTTGTATAGCTCATACCAATGCTATTTGGCTGATTAAACAGATAGGGACTATCTAAATACTCAGCTACTCGTATCTTACTTTTAACAAGTCCTCTTATTTTTGCATGGATAGGAATTACTCGATCCTTACCGGCATCCGTTTTCATTCCAGCTATGATTATATTTTGGTTTAGATCCACATTCTCTACTTGTACATTGAGAAGTTCTCTGGGACGCATACCAGTGTAACATTGTATTAACATCCAATCAACGAATGGCACTTCGTCAACATTCCTCCACATTATATTTATCTCTTCTTCAGTAAATGCTATGTGTTTGTTCTTAACCACGCCTAACTCTTTTGCAATGGTAGGGTTTAGTTTAATAATCTTGGCATAGTTCTGATCAATATATTCATGTTCTACTGCATAGTCAAGCATTAAACTAAATAGAGTCTTAATTCTAGGTTTTGTAGTAAGAGATTCACATTGATCGATACAGTCTCTTATATTTTTTGTTCTTAACTCAGAAACTCTCACATGATGTAATAGTTTTGAGTATTTCCACGCAACCATATGAGTCTCTATTGCGGATTTACTTAGAGCTGGGAAGTACCATTCGGACCATTCATTGAAAAGCTCTTCTACGGTCATGCTAGAGCCTTGTACGGACGGATCTCTATTATATTTAAGTAGAGCCTCGTAAGCTTCATTGTATGTTGCAAAGTAAGCAACTGGTTGAAGCAATTTACATATTGGCCTTCCTGTCTCCGGATCCTTTCCAACAGAGACCATAGCTCTGTAAGGTTTCCTGAGTGATTTGTTTCGGATTTTCGATATTTGTCCAAAACCATTTGGAAGTCTTTTACGTCTAGTTGAAGACCGTGTACGGACGGCTTCCGGTTTAAGAGGGTAACCACAGTGCGGACAAGACACCGCTTTATCCGATATTTGCAAACTACATTCGGGGCATTTGATTAACATGGTATTTCTCCTTTCGCATAGTTAGAACTTCCTTTATTTTATATTTTTGTTGTAGGAATTGTCAAGTCCTATACTCGCATATTTGGCACGTCCTTTAATGGAACAAAGTAGTTAAACAACCCAGAGAAGGAGGTAACAGTATGAACACTGAAACTTTAAACGAGGCTGTAGAACGGCTTAGGAACCAGGGAGAAGAGGAATTATATTCCGTTTCTTGCGCGGTAACTGAAGAAGGACTTGACGATCAGCTTGTCTGGAACGTTTATCGGAACATTGAAGATGTACTTAGGTGGATCAGATTATGTAACCAGTATTGGGGATCAAAACCCGGCTTTGAAGAAGGAGCATTTCCCTTCGAAGAAGTTGAGAGAAAATGCAGAACCGAACTGGCAACAGGTCTGAACGACACCGCATTGTATCTCTTCACGCTTCCGAAGATTACCCAGTCATTTATCATCAAGAGACATTACTAAGAACCAGCAAGAAGAGGGCTTACATAGTCTCTTCTTTTTCGCATAAAAAGCATAGTCTATTATGCAACAAAAAACCAAAAGGAGGAAAGGACTATGACTAAAGAAGAATTTATTAACTTTTTGGAGGAACACAATATTCATTATACGGAATATACGGATAATGGTTTGGATCAGGTGTATGTACTTTCTAGAGAAGAGTATGAGAAGAAGAAAAAGAACCCTAGGAAGTATAAAGACCTGTATGTACCTTATATTCGTGTATCCCATTTTGATGAACCTAAGTGGTATACCAGAGAGAACGGATGGACACAGTACATGGAAGTAAATAAGGTTTTAGATAAGGCAATAGAGATTGGTGCGTAACAGCACCTTTCTCTTTTATTTTTTTTATTTTTGTACGCATAAAATACATGTCCTTTAATGGAAAGGAAGTTAAGAAAAGGAGGTAATAATATGAACAAAAATGCGATTATTTTAACAAGCCTTTTATTGGCAACTGGAGCAGCTTATATTACGATCAGAAAGTTTAATAAGCGGGTCGAACAAGAAACCGAAAAAGAGTTACAAGAACTTAAGGAAAGACTTAGGGATAGCATAAAAGATACTGAAGACAACATTTCGAGTACATGGATCGACCACGATTTATTAATTGATGAGTTTTACAAGCAATTTCAACAATTAGATAAGGGAGAAAAGAAAGCAGTTTTAAAGCAGATTAACGGATTTATCTAAACCTCCTTTCCAATAAGGTGCAGGCCTAGTGATATTTACTAGGTCTGTTCCTTTTCTTTTCGCAATAATAACATATTCCTTTATGGACACATGCAAATCTATATTTAAAAAGGAGGTAACAGTATGAACGCAGTGGAAAAAATAGTAGCTTTAGTATGTGCACCAATTATTATTGGAAGTGGTATTAGTATAGTAGTAACGAAAAATGAAATAAAAAAGTATGAAAAGAAACAAAAAGAATGGGATAAGGAACACGAAGCGATTGAGGCTTATTTCGAATCTATTCGTAAAGCATTCGGAAAGGAGAAATCGGAGTAAAATTAGAAGGATAAAAGATTATGGGAGTGTGATATTTGCACTCCCTATTCTTTTTCGCAAAATTTGCATATCCTTTAATGGAAAAAGAGGTATACATGGATTACATTGAGGTTAGTCGAATATACTCAAAGGTAATACGTAGGAACATACACAAGCGGGGAGTATGGCTGTTGATATAGTATACAGAATCGACATTAACGAGAAACCCACGTTCTATTTTTTTTTTTTGCAATATTAACTTCTTCTATTATGGAAAGGATAGTAAAGGAGGTATTCGATATGAATAACAAACTTATTGTAGCTTTAACAGTTAGTGTAGTTTTAACTGGAGCAGGATTAGTATTACTTAAAGTCTATGATCGAAAGTCTTTGAAAGACACGGAAGAAGAAATCGAAAGGCTTAAGAAAGATGCTGTTAATATGGCAGTATTAGAAACAAATGTTAATGAAGCACAACGGTTGATTCATGATTATGTAAATTCAGTAGAAAAAAGGACTTCGGTTTTAGAAGAGTTTTATGAGAACTTTCAGAAATTAACACCCGAAGAAAGAAAACAATATTTAAAAGTCATTAACGGAACAATCTAAACCTCCTTTCCAATGAAAGAGACTTGGCAGCAGTTTTAACCAGGTCTCTTTCTTTTTCATTTTTGTACGCACAAATAACACACCCTTATATGAGACAGAAGCACGCTTTAGAAAAGGAGGAAAACACTATGAAGGAACTTAACTTTATTCAAAAGGCACTTATAAACATAGCAGTAACGGAACTTACAACGGCTACAATTAAAGCCTCAAGTAAGGCATGTAAGAAAGCTAAAGAACTTAAGCAACTTAGAGAAGAGAACAAAAGAGAAAACGTAGTTTACACGATTAACGCGTGTGATGTCGTAGAGATTTATAGAGATGTAGAAGTAGTAGGATGAGCCCGCTTGGGCTTTTCCTATTTTTTGTTCGCACAAATAACACCTGCTATTATGCAGAATAAAATAGAAAGGAGAACTGTGAAATGAAAGTAGTAAAAGTTATGCTTAATGGAATCAGATATTTGATAGGAGCCATAATGATGATAAGTATCATATTCCTGAGATGGGATGGATATAGTATCAAAGAAACATTGGTTCCATCAGTAATTTTGTTTCTATTGTATACATTGCTATTCATGGCAGTAATATTTATTGAGGAAGCAGAAATTAGGAAGGGCCGTAAATAGGCTCTTCTTTTTTGTTCGCACATTTTACACGTTCTTTAATGGAGAGTGAAAGCGCTTGTATGCGCTCGCCATAATTGGTGGCACACTCTCCTTTTGTTTCAGTTAACTAAATCATATTTACGAAAGGAGCACGAAAACATGGTAACGAGAACTTACAACGTATCTTTCAAGATGGAGATCAATGAGAAATCCAACGCTAGGAATTTGATTGACGAACTCCTTGCAAACTTCGAGCCTTGCCCGGAATTAGTAAGAGCTTACGAAGTGAAAGTAGAAGATCTTGGACGTGGACGGATTATTGGTGTAATTACTCAGAAGCAGATCGTTAAAGAGGAGGTAGAAAAATGAAAGTTGTAACAAAGAAGCAGAAGGTAAACGAATTCATCAAGAGAAACTGGAAGAAGATCGCAGTAGGAACCACCTTAGCCCTGGCAGGAGGCACAGCGTTATATTTGGTACTTAGAGGAAATGATGAGGCGGCAGAGATCCTCATCGACACCGGAAAGAACACTTTTGAAGGAAAGGCCTGGCCCAATGGTATCTGGGGATTTGAGAGCGTATCACTCGATGACCTTTCAGAGATGTCTGAGGCAATGATCCCAGAGATAACCGGATTCACAAAAGATCAAAAGTTTGACGAAATCATATTCGTAATGCACTAATAACTAGAGACCCTTGGCTTAACGGCTGAGGGTCTTTTCTTTATGCAAAGGAGGTAGTTTATGGGAGAGGAAAACGTAAAAATATTCGCTGACACTTTGAATTATATTTTTAACTCTGGCCATTTAGACAAATGCGTTCAGGATTCTGTTGATAACAGCAGAGTATATTTTGAAGACGAATGGCCCATTGTTAATCGTCCGATTAGAAGCAAAGAAGCTGATATTTCTGTATCCGGTGATCGTAGCTTTGAGGCAGCAAGAATATTGAGACTCGAGAATCCGGATTCAAGGATTGCTGTTCTTAACTTTGCAAATGGTGTTGTACCTGGAGGTGGGGTTCTTAATGGTGCTTCAGCTCAAGAGGAATCATTGTGTAGGATTTCTACGTTATATCCCGTAATTCTTGATGAAAAACTCGATTGCTTTTATCGGAATAATGAGGACATAGATCCACTCGATAGTACCGACTCTTTGATCTACAGCAAGGATATTGTGGTATTCAAGTCTGATACGGAAAGACCGGAATTACTTCCAAAGTCTGACTGGTACAAGGTAGATGTAATAACTATGGCGGCTCCGGATTTAGGTTACGAAGATAAGAATCCTTTGGAGTTATATTCTATTCATTTCAAAAGAGCTATGCACATGCTTACCTGTGCTGCAAGTGAAGGTTCTGATATTTTGGTCCTTGGAGCATTTGGATGTGGAGCTTTCATGAATGATCCGGTTACTGTTGCGGGGGCATGGTTCAATGCAATCAAAGTATTCCCTAAAGTATTTGACAAGATCGAATTTGCTGTATACAAAGGCGCAGATCCAGACAACTACGAGATATTTAAGGAGGTGTTCGGATGATTGTTAAGGGATACTACACAGGAGCAATTTACTGGGGATGGATCGAAGAGGAGCAGCGATACATGGCATTTCCGACAGAAAGGGAGTATCTCGATTATATTTCGGATGAGGAAGGAGATGATTAGATGGCTTTCACAGATTCATGGGTTAACGTGGATGCAGGATATTGGGCTGCTGGTGGAACTCCTGTCAGACTCAAAGATTTTGGATATAAGATCATCGAAGAGGCGAACGGCGATTACGAATACGAAGCCAATCTGATCCGGGAACTTATATTTGGATCCAAGTTCGAAGAGATGTATGAAAAGAATTATGGGCTTTGGTAAAAGTCTAACCTTTAATCGTCTCATTTTGGTTAACGATAATACAAGGCTTATGTAAACAGACAATTTATGATATTTTAAGGAGGTAGTGGTATGAGTCGTAAACGTGTGATGGATGTCTCGAGCGTTACAAAAGGAAATGGGCGGAAAGAAATCAACTATGACACAATAAAATCTAGGATGTATGCATCGTACATTGCAGCATCTAAAAAATATGAAAATAAGTTATTTCTAACGCCCGAGGAAAAGGATCCAGCTAATGGCCGACAGGTTTTTGAACAAAGAGAAATGGATCTTATCAATAGATATTTTAGAACACTTATCGAAAAAGGTCATATGCTTACAAGAAAAGAAGTAAAAGAGCAAGATACTATTGATATAACTGGTTTAATTAATAAAGATGGTATAAAATCCGGAGGAGATCTGCCATCTTATCATCGATCGGATGACGAAGAAGAGTATATTAAAACCCATCCATATTGCTTTGTTCCGCCAATGACTCGTGGAGTGATTAAGGTTAACAGCGGCAGATATTTGATATTTGATGTCGTTGATCTTAATGTCGATGAACACAAATACAAATTATATTTGGAAGACTATGGCAAAGACAAATCAGTTTGGGCAATGAATAGCTCTTCAGTGGTTGAGCTCATGTGGAAAGATGGAACCATCTCAATAATAGATGAAATTTATGCTCCATTATCAGAGCTGTTTAGTGTGATATCTCCATTGAATATGGATTTCACCGAAGATGAGAAACTCTTTTGGAACAAAGTTGTTATTCCGGACGTCATGCTTATCGATCAGATGGATGAGGATGAAGGTAAGCCGCATGTAGTAAACAATTATATTTGGTGTGTTGTTAAAACTAATATGGAACTTTCCAAAAACAAACTGCACACAAAGAGATCATCAGCAAACGGAAAGGCAAATGGCGTCGCTGAGGTAACTGATGAGAAAAGAAAGAAGCAGTTAATAAGAAATGTCGGTGAGTCAGGAATCTCAATCAAATCTGTGGATATTCCAAGAGAAGCAAACTATGAGAGGATTATTCGCTATAAAGTAGCTTCATGGAATACCAGAGGTCATGAAAGAAAACTTAAAAGCGGACGTGTGGTTTATGTTAAGCCTAGCGTGCATCACCGTAAAGCACTGCAAGGGACTTGTACGGACGAACCAGCACAAACTGTAATTCAGATTGATTAATTATATTTAGGAGGTAGCTTATGATTTATTATCAAGTTGAGGAAAATTGGGGATCTGGAGGCATGGTAATAGTTTATAACGCCTTAAATGATGTGTATAAACACGTGAAGGAAGATTTTGATGAGGAAACAGCAAATGTAGTAATAGATTGGTGTAATCAACCTTCAAATATGAATAGTGTATATAAAGATACTGGTCTTACTGTATACATGTATTCAGAATGACTTTCCCTCAAGGGTCCGTACCCGTAGCCGTGGCAGCTCGCGTCTATGGGAAGGATCCGTGCTGGGTCAGAGCTGGGATTATATCTGGATGGCTTCCGATCGGTGTGGCGACCAGGAAAGGGAGAGTTATTGAGGATTTGGAGGAGTGCAATAGTAGGTATGGCAGGATCAACTATTATATTTCTCCGAAGAAACTGTTTGAGGAAACGGGGTATGAATGGAAAGGAGAGAAAGGATGAAACCTGAATATGTATATCCTATCGACAATGACAATTATGTATATGCGCTTTGCAGGTGCGAATTGCCTATTGGATACGGCATAAAGATGAAAAAGAAAAAAGGACAAACTATTTACCCGTTTGAGTGTGATATTTGTGAGACTTGCGGGGAAGTTATACTGTCCAATGCTAACGAATGAAAGGAGAAAGAGGATGAGTGATATTTTACAATACAAACTGCTTTGTAACCAAATTAAAGAGGCCCTTAACGAAAAAGTGATTGGAGATGTGCATGTTGAATGCAGCTTCGATCCTTACATATTTGGTACTGCCATAATGATTGCGATCGATGACCCTTCTAATAAAGATTCAAGATGGTGTCACCGCGGTACATTGGATGATTTTACCATCAAGAATTCATTTGATGATGAAGAAGAAACTTCAAAGTTAATATCGGAAATTGTTAATAAGGTTTTAGATAATTATAAGGAATACGTCTATAAAAGGTATTTCTTTGATTAGGAGGGTTGTGGTATGGCAATAGATGAAAAAATTTTCTACGGTCAACACGGAATTGACATAGAGAAGGTTTATTCAGAAGGAATATTAGGACATTGTAAGGATTGCAAATACTTCGAATATGATAGTGTTGCAAATGTAGATGGAATACCGCTTATAGTAGCACACGAAATCTGTTCAAAATGGGGTGATGGCTGCAAAACAAGGGAAGATGGATATTGCTTCTTGTTCGAGCCAAAGAAAGGTGAGGTAAGCGAATGAAAAAAACAGTATGTGATATTTGCGGTAAGGAAATGGAACCCGCAATATTTGTAGATCATATCAAAGATTTGAACTTTTGCATTTCAAGTCACGGAAGAATATGGGATGTATGTACTGAATGTCGAGAAAGTCTCAATACGTGGATGACTGAACGCAGACAGGAAAGTGAGGAAAAAGATGAATGATTTTTTAACGAGTAGTCCTTTCGAACAGGACGTAGAAAAGATAATGCAGGCTATAATAGAATCCACTGAAAAAAAGATATTTGAAGAGCGAAAAGAATCCGGTGACATCAAAGAAGACTTCGCTCTGATCCTTAACCCGAAGCATAAGGATATTATTCCCGAGTTGTGGTATAAAGCAGGTTTAGCCATCCCAATCGTTTGGAGTCCTTTTGCTGAGGAAGAGAAATGTTATGTTGTTACAGACAAGACTTTTGTCAAAAATGCAAGAGTCAATATGCCTAGCATATTTGGTCTACCTGGATGGTTACCTCAATATGAAGGAAAATGGGTTCCTGATGAAAAGGAGGAGAAAGCAGATGTCGTGGAAAGAAAAGCCAAGTAAACATAATAGGAAGAATGATATTTTGGTAATTCGGGCTCCATTTCTTATGAAAAAAGAAAATATGAAAAGGACATATGATACGCTTATCAAACAAATGGAATCCGGGATTGTAATGCTACCTGCAGGATTCATCGTAGCCCTATGCCCGAAAGATGTGGAGGTGAACTTCATGGATTCTAGTAATGATATTTTTGATCCACAGGAAGGTGAGGAAGTATGACACATCAATACATGGAAATTAAATTGAAAGAATTAGAGAAGCGAATTAGGGCATTAGAACAAGAGCAAAAGACAGCACATTGGATATTAGTACATCCGCTACAAGAAGATGATTGTGGTTCATATATGTGTGATTGTTGCAAATGGGGTCATCCTAAATTAGACGGTACTGAAAAATTTTGCCCTAACTGCGGAGTGAGAATGGTTGATCAACAGGAAAGAGAGGATGCGAAATGAAAGCATGGAAAGTGGATGATAGAAATGCTGAATACGGTACAGTAATTGTATTTGCACCAACGAGAGGAAAAGCAAAAGCAATAGCATTACGCAATGATGTTACGTTTGAGGATTGTGAATGGACAGATTTAAGGGTATATAGATTTCCAGAGTATGATAAATACTATGACGGTAGTGAAATAGTGGATTTTTGGTACAGTGACGAGCACAGAGTAAGACTTGTAAGAGATTTTGGATGGTCTTGTGTAGAACAGATTGAAAGTTATTGTGAAGAATGTCCTGCAAAACAGTGGTGTCTTACATGATAGATTGCAGAAAGTGAGGATAAGGAATGACAAAAACAATATGTGATATATGCGGTAAGGAAATGCCTGCATCAATTATTGAACCTATACGCAATTATAATTTTTGTATATCAAGTCATGGCAAAGTATGGGATGTGTGTAACGAGTGCCGTGAAGCATTAAATGAGTGGATAAAATGTCGTAAGGCAGAAAGTGAGGATGAGGGATGATAGATAAAATCATAATGTGGTTATGCCATATCAAATATAAAAAGTATGGTAAGCCGATATTTTACATCAAAGGAATAAGGAATGATTATCCAAAGTATTTATTATACACAGAAAACGAAATCGTTTATCAAAGGATGAATGAGTTTTGATCCACAGAAAAGGAGCGAGAAGGAATGACTATATATGTTGATGATGGTGAAACAGTAAAGATTTATCCAGTTAAAGTAAAAGTAGCAAAAGCAGTTATGACTTTGCTTGAAACAGATGACGGGTTGGTATGGAGTGAAACACATGCAGGATATGGTGTCGTGATAGTTGATAATGGAGAAAGCGAGGATAAGGAATGAACAAAAGACAATCTAAGAAAATTAAACAAAGGAAGGTGGATGTATATTTTGAAAACAAATATGTTTACAGTTTTTTAGCAAAATGGAAAACCATTAGAACTTTGAATAAAGCGGAAAGGAGGATAAAGAATGAACGCACGACAGAAAGCAAAGTATTGGAAAAAGAGGTATCAGCAGCTTGTAAATACTCCACTTCCAAAAGTTGTTGAGGTAAATCGTGAAGTTGTACCTCTGAAGTTCAAGAGGGAGTATCCTGCCTACGCCGTATGCTTGTATACCGATGAGGTATTCGACGAGATAGTTAAGCGTGATATTTCTGACTATCTTGCTGAACATCTCCTGGAGTTTGTAGACTATAGCACCCATTACAATCCGGAAAGGGGTATGCATGTATTATATGGATGCTTGCATTTACTTAAGAGAGGAGAATAAATATGGAATACGGAAAAATTAAAATAACAGAAGGATACGATGCTTACTGGAGTGGTGTTCCAACCGAATGCTTGTTTACGGACAATGAAGGACACTACACCATTTCGGAGCTTATCGAACTGCTTAAAATGGCAAAATCTAGATGGGGTGATGTGCCTGTTTATGTTTCAGATGTAGGATTTGAATCGTCTCATGTTGGCGATACCGTTCCTGTTTCACAGTTATATTTGTACATAAGCAAATCGGGTGAAAATAGATTCTGCGTGATCGAGTCTACACCGTAAGGAGGCAGTTATGACGAATGAAGAAATGATTAAGTCCGCAAGCACAGAAGAGCTTGCCAAGTTTCTAATGTATATTGATGAGGGTCATACAGTCCCTAAAAAGTATGCATGCGATGTATGGTCTTGTATAGATTGTAAACTCGGATGGCCTTGTTATATTAACTGGCTTAAAAGAAAAAAGGAGGATTAAGCATGAATGTATATGTGCTTTTTAATGTTATTTTGGAGACCGCATTTAAATTTCCTGAACCTCATGAAGAGCTGATCGGTGTTGCGTACAACATGGAGTTTGCTAAAAACATGGCAAACGGATTCATAGATTACTACTATTCTAACGCATGTAAAAAGTGGGAACCAAAAGAATTTGAGAGTGACCAAATTGACTATTCCGATATGGTTCGGGACACGGCTAAACGTTATATTTACGTGGTTCCCGTAGAGCTTAATGAATTTAAGAAAGACAGGGAGGACGAAATCTCCGTAATCCCCGAATCTTCGGAAGAGGCAGAGAAGCGATCTAGGGAATTCAAGAAAACCTTCAAAGAAACCATGCAGGGAGGTGGTCGCAATGAGTAGTCTTCTGACTATTGTAATGGTGATTCTTGCACTAATTATTATATTTGAGTGCATTGCTCAGAAGAGAGTCCCTAGCAACTTTGTTGAGTGGCTCATTATTATTGCTGCCTGTATCCTTGTTATAAACCCCGGGAGGTGAGCGAATGATGACATTGGATGATATGATACAGTATTGCGAGAAGGTATCAAATAGTGAGGCCACATATGGAACGGCGTTTAAGAATATTACAGTAACAAGAAAAGTATGTGTAGAAGAACACAAACAACTAGCAGAGTGGTTGAAAGATTATAAAAGACTGCTTGAACAGTCGGAAGAAGGTAGTGAAAATGATTACATCGCGGAATATGTAAAAGAAAAAATGCCGGAAATATTGGGAGTTGACTATTCACTTTGGAAGTTTAACAAGAACCTGAAAATGATTTCAAATAAAATCATTGAGGGTTTTATGAATGCATTAGACGGGATCAAAATACCGTTTGAAAACGAAAACCAAGACGAACAGGAAGAAGGTGAAGATGAATGAATACTTGTGACGCTGTAGATCGAAACCTTGTAAAAAAAGATATTTCAAGATGGAGGGGTTACATAGATGATGACATGATTGCAAGGATGCACATAACTATTGATAAATTGCCGCCCGCAACGTCACAGCAGAAGGTTGGAAGCTGGATTCCAATAGAAAACGAAGATATGGAGATTATCGGATATTTCTGCTCTAATTGTGATTTACCTATGGAGACAGAAGAAAAAACGGTATATTGTCCGACGTGTGGTTCGAAGAATTTGAAAGGAGATGATTAAATGTCGTATTGGATAGTAGATAGATCTACAGTTATCACTAGTGATTCAGGCATTGAATTGCACGAATATTTGGTACATTGTGAAAATTGTGATTTCCAATGGGAATACACAACTAGTATAAGGGGAAAAATGCCGGGTAAATATTGCCCCAATTGTGGAAAGCCGATGAAAAGTAAATTTGTGTTTGAAACGGTAAAAGAGACACATGATCCATTACCAGATCAACTTAAGTCTATTGCTGATTGGTATCAAATGAGCGGTTCCGATAGAGAAGCAATGGAATTAGCGAGTGATATCTGTGAAAGAGTTATAGATATGCAGGATATCTTCATAAGGAGGTGAATAACGATGTTTGAATCTGATGTTTATTCAAGAATACTTAATCTTCAAGATCGAATTTGTGTAATTGAAGAGACTCTTGAAATCAACAATGGTCGATCAGTGTATGGTAAATGGATAGAGACAGAATCGGGTAATTATCGTTGTTCGGTATGCTCAGAGGAGCTGTCATATTTTGGTAACATTGTAAAGTATAAGTATTGCCCCTTCTGTGGTGACAAGAAAAAACGGTTTGTGATGTTCCATAAAAAGGATCGAGTTGCTAATAAAAAGGAATGTGAGGTAGAAGAATGAGAGAAGAGGAATATTTACAGGAAAAAGAAAGATCTATAAAAGATGATCTCATGAGTATCGAGAATCGTCTAAGGCATGCCTATAATCAGGGTGTGCAAATGGGTCAAAAGCTAGAAAGGGCGAAAAAAGGAGACAAGTGGCTGCTCGAGTACGGAGAGGAAAGTGGCCAACTTAAACTCACAAAATGTCAAGTTACTGATGATGCGATAAGTCGCGAAGAGGTTATCGAAATGATAATGTCAGACCCAGTCGCTGATTCCAAACTGCACTTAGTCGAAAAGATAAAACATATGCAGTATGTAATACCTACGAAGAAAACGGGACGTTGGATTCAAGGAGACACCGGCTGGTGGTATTGCAGTCATTGCAGCATTGGGAAGTATGCTCGAAATGTGGTTGAGGATATGCTTTATTGTCCAAAATGCGGTTCTAGCAATTCTATGGACTAGTACGAACGGAGGTATAATCATGAAGAACATAACTGATCATATGATCGATGCGGCGATTGCAGGATGTCAGTACAGAGTACAGAAGGGTCTTGTTGAGAACGCTTCTTGTGCGCTTAATAGAGACTTCTGTGTAGCAACTATCGATAGGGGTGATTGTGTTTCGCTGCAAGAGCTCTTTGGAACTAGAGCAAGGAGGATTAGAAGTGGGAACGAACATTCGACCGGAAACCAGTAAGAAAAACGAGTATTATATTCCAAAACATAGGTACTATGAGCTTAAGCACTTTGTGACGCAGTATCGTGACTTCCTAAAGATGCGGATGAATTATCAGTACGGCTATCAGAATCCAACGCCTACTGATTATATTTACGTATCGCGTACGAACGAGTATTCGGACCCTACTGGAGATACTGCTCTGGTGATCGAGAAGCTTACTGGATACATCGATCAAATATCAAGTGTAGCCGAAGAGGTTGATCCTATAATAGGACCAATAATTCTCCGTAACGTGGTAAACGGAGAAAGCTACGAGACATCGTCAAAGGATATTCCTTGCTGCAAGGACAGCTACTATAAGCTGTATAGGAAGTTCTTCTATTTATTAAGCCAGAGGCATTAGGAGGTAGTTATGTATAGCATAGTAAAAGACGAAAGTGTAAACGACGAGATGTATGATCTGTTCTGTTTAAAAGATAGTGCCGGTCATATTTTAGACACAACATTCGCTGCTAACAAGCAGAAAGCGAAAGAGCACTTCCTCAGAAACAACCCGTCGATAGAAGACGACCTTGAGGACTGATCACAGAGCTTCGGAAGTTATATTTCCGGGGCTCTTTTTATTAAGGAGGTGAATTAATGGCGCGACGAAAAAAAGATCCAGAACTCGCCAAGTCTAAGCGATTTACAATGCGGATCACAGAAAACGATCTCAATTACTTACGGTCACTGTCAGTTGCTGAGAAAAGGCCTATTGCGGAGATCGTGTTAAAGGCTATAAAGCGTTACAAGACAGAAGCGTAATTATATTTTAGGAGGTGTGACTATGGGTAAAATTATCAGATTAGCAAACTCGGTTAAGATCCAAGGGGTTAAAAACTTCAAGGGAAAGGATAAGCTTATAGATTACTATATTCTCCTGCCTAACGAAAAGATCTACGCGTTTTCCAAAAATTACTCGGATGTGGTTTACGATATTTGTAAGAATGGCATCCAAGTTAATGATCTCATGGCAAAGAGATCCAGAAACACAGCAGTTATGAAGTTGGTAAAGTATACTAACATGATCATGCCATATTTTGCGAAAGAGTATGATTTACCTTGCTCTTCATAAAAACCGTACGCAGGTGACAAAAAACCGAGTTATATTTATACAGTGATTTTTGTTCGCACATTTTGCACATTCTTTAATGAGAAACACGGAAACTAAAACATTAAAGGAGGTGACAGTATGTATACGGATGAAGAGATTATGGAGATGTTAGTACGAATCTTCGGTTTAGGTTAAAGTGACCGAGTTAAACAAGAGGATGAGACTTAAAGTTATATTTAGGTCTTTTCCTCTTTCCTTTCGCAATAAAAACCTGTCCTTATATGGAACACGTTGACAACAAATTTTTAAGGAGGAATTTAGTTATGAACGAAACTACAAGAAAATTGTTGGAAGAAGATTTACAAAACAGAATCAAGCAACGAGAATCCGTAGACGTTAATAGTGATGAATTTTCACTGCTTACGCAGATGATAGCATCTAACTGCGAGGAATTGATTAAGGCTGAGAAGGCTTTGATGGATCATCAAATCGCAGAAGAGAAGATCAAGCAGGAAAAGCAGCAGAAAGACGAAGAAATGAAGTTCAAATGGAAGCAGCTCGACGACGAGATTTCAATTCGTGCTGAGGAGAACGAAGAGAAGATCAAGCAGTTCGAAAGGGAAATCGAGTTGAAGGAAGCTGAAATGAGACAAAGACAGGAGCAGTTTGAAGCTGAACTTGAGGCTAGAAAGGCTCTCGAGCGAAAGAAGAACCTTCAGATTCTTGCAGCAGCATCAATAACTGCAGTTGGAGGCATTGTGTGTGTAGCGCTGAAGATCAATCACGAGAACGATTGGATTCCGAAGTTGATGGAGTTTGAAGTAAACAATTCTTTCAGCTATACGGCAGCGAAGGAGATAACGAAGAAGATCTTTAAACAGTAAACAACGAACCATAAGGAAAGAGCCTGAGGAAACTTGGGCTCTTCCGTTTTATATTTGTCAGTAAAGGAGGAGGACATGGATCAATTGAGAATTTGCAGTGATTTTATGAAGGGGCTTATAGCAAAATTCGTTACGAAAAAACTGTCCAAGTACGTAGAGGACATTAAGATAGAGAACATTCAGATCGATCGGAGAAAAGACGGTGGGTATCGTCTCCACGTTAACGGTGATATTTATGTGAGTGATCAGCAGGTATCGCAATTTTTGCACAACCTTTAATGGAACAATGAAACCAAATCCCAGAAAGGAGAACGATTATGGTAGAAGCAATCTTAACAGGACTTAGCATTGGTGGAACAGTAGTAGGTGCAGCAGCAGGTGTAGCAAGCAAGGTGTACCAGCAGAAGAAACAGCAAGAAGAGTTCGACACAAGAATGAGCGAGATGGAAGATCTGTTCAACGAGACATTTGGACTCGGTGGAATTGACCAGGATGAAGAATGAGCAAATTAGAGCCTAAGGAAACTTGGGCTCTTTGCTTTTATATTTAGAATAGGAGAATGGTACTATGGGCAGAATGAACGAATTACACATGGAGATGTGTGAGAATGTTGAGAAGATCATGTGCGACAGATTGTGTATGGTTCCTTGTGAGGCGACTTACGAATTGGCTGCTGATATTATTGAAGCAGTTTCTGAGGACTTTCATAAGACTTTAAAGGAGGAAGGCAATGAGTAAGGTGAAAGACTACTTAGTAGCGACGGTGGTTACACTCGCCGGCTATTATATTTATAAGGAGTTCATCGGAGGACTCAGCAACATGAAGCTTGACGATGTGGAGTCCGTAATCGATCGTGTGCTGGATATGGATCCGTGTACGAACGACACCAAGGTCACTCCAAATGAGAACAAGATGACTGCGATCTCCATCATGACCGACAAGGCTATGGAAACGTTTTACGATAGCACTCGTCTGGAGTTCGCTGAAAAGATATTTAACATCGCGAAGGATGCGGATCCTAGCACTAAGGACAAAGCGATGAAGAGTCTCTCGAAGATCTCTTCTAACGCACTTCGTGGAAGTACCAAGGACACATTGATGGATTATATTTCCAAGTTGGTTTAAAGAAAAGGAGGTAACACTATGAACATTGAGATTAACGGATTCGGAAAGGTACTTGTTATCGGTTTAACGATATATTTGATCGGAAGGTATGCTGGTAAGGTTGCTGCGGATAAGCAATATTATCAGGAGTATCGAATGGAGCATATGTGATATTCGCAGAAAAAACATACCCCTATATGGAGAAGATACTTAGCTCAGATGGTAGAGCATCTGTCAAACAAACAGTTGGTCCCGGGTTCGAATCCCGGAGCATCTTCTCTTTAGCTTGCAAAATTATATTCATGAAAGGAGAATGACATGAGTAGTTTTAACGAGGTAACAAAAGAAATTGCTCAGAACCTTACGGAACACAGCTCTGAACTTAAAGTCGCTAGTGGACTTATAGCAGGAGCTCTTGCGTTTGGTCTGGGAATTTGGGGAGCTGTACGGACGTGCAAAGAGTTCGAACGTAAGAAACCCAAAACCAAGAAACAGAAAGCGCTTATTATCGCAAAGAACATCGGTCCTGCAGCATTGGCTGAAGTAGCATCCGTTGCTCTAATTATATCTGGTGAGAAAGAAGCTCTGGCGGAAGCAAGCGCAGCAACATTGTCGGCAGCAATCGCGAATGAGGCTCTTCAGAGACGGATCGAAGCTACTAAAGAGTGTACGGACGAGAAAACGGTTGATAAGATCAACAGCAAAGTTGCAGAGAAGTCGATCGAGAAAGCTCCGATCTCTAACAGAGAGCTTGTGGTAACCGGACGAATGGAACAGATCTTCCAGGATGAGTTAACAGGAAGATATTTTGTTAGCTCCATGCAGGAGGTACTCGAAGCATTCAACCGGATGAATAAGGAAAATCGATCTCAAGGATATTTAGGATGCGACGAGTACTTCTACGAACTCGGATTGACAACCATCGGAGTATATGATCATCTCGGATGGATCTACGAAATCGATGGCGAGCTTGAACCAAGGTTCGTTCCGAAGCAGATGCCAGACGGACGAACGTGCAATGTAATAATGTTAGACAGTCCTCCAGACAACGGATACTGGAAGATGTCACGATGATCATATGTGAGGGCCTGTGCAGAAATGCATGGGCCTTTTTCATATTCTGCAATTCGCAGAAAAAACATGGTCCTATATGGATAACACAAAAACACTACTTTTTAAAGAAAGGATGGTATCAACATGAACGAAATGATCAATGAAGTAGCAAATGAGGCAGCAGCAGAGGTAGCAAAGGAAGCAGCCAAGAAGGTGGACTTTATGCAGGCTGGTGTAGTGGGTCTTTGCATCGTAGGTGGTGTTAGCTTGGTAGCTGGCATTGCTGTAGGTGGGAAGAAGCTCTACAACAAGTTCTTCAAGAAGGACGCTTACCTGGATGAATCCGAGGACGACTTCGACGATGATCTCACGGACGAGGACATTGTATTAGAGGAGGAAGAAACCGACAAGAAAAAGAAGTAAGTTATATTTGATCCGGCGGGAGAGATGCTTGCGAAAGCAGGCACTCTTCCTTTTGTCTTTCTTAACGGAGGTGATTATATTTGAACAAGTATCGTTACGAAGGACCAATAATGTTGTTCGAAAGTTGTATCCAAAACAAGTGGAGCGGAGAGACAATGGCCGAATCTGAAGCGAAGGCACGTAATAATTTAACGTATCAAGCGAAAAAAGCGTGCGGTCGTGTAGGAAGAAGTCAGATCTGGCTTCCTGGAAAAGTATATTTAGTAGGAGGTAGTAATTGATGGCAACAATTCCTGATTATCCATCTTCAAAAAACTCCTTAGTGCCAACTGACAATGCAAGACCTGAAGCTCCGGAAAGAGAAAAAGAACCTGATAGTGTGAAGGTAGTGCATAAAGCGGAGATCAAGAAAAGTAAATGGCAGGAGTTCGCTTCTGCGTTCTTCGAAGAAGATATTTCATCGGTGAAGGACTACATTTACAAAGAGGTGATCATCAAAGGCATCAAGGATCTTATATTTGAAGGTATTCGTGTGTTCTTCTATCCGAGCGGGGGTGGAAGAAGTGCCCGTAGAGGGTTTGGCGGATATTATTCGTATGACAAACGTTATGACGAAGGCGTTCCTTTCAGACCTGCTGGATCAAGCAACACACGAAATGTATACATGCCTAAGTCGGCCGTTGACTTCGCATCCGTGACTTTTGATCGTAGGGAGTATGCACAGGATGTGTTGGATGAGATGGTCGATTATATTCAGCATTATGGTCAGATCTCAGTTGCGAGATTCTATGACTTTGCTGGAGTAACTCCACCGCATACTGCTAACAAGTTCGGTTGGTATAAGTTGGATGGAGCTGAAACTGTAACTTTACCGGGTGGTAAGTTTGGTTTGTACTTGCCTAAGCCGGTACCTTTAAGCTAAGAGAAGGAGTTATATTTATGAGTACGTTCAATGAAGCTACTCTGGAAGTAGCAAACACATTACGAAAAGACGCTCCTGTTATCGGAATTATATTCGGTATTGGAACTCTTATCGGATCTGGTGTTGTAGCAGCAATGTCTGCTCGTAAGTCAGATAAGGTTTTAACAGCACACAAGTACGAGATCGAAGATATTAAGGAAGCTCGTAAGGCTGGATCGATCGATGAGAAGACTGAAAAGAAAGAAATTACTCGCCAGTATGGTAGAACTGCGTGGGAGTTGTTTAAGCAGTTTGCACCGGCGATTGGTATGGCAGTAGCTGGTTCAGCACTGATCTGGTTGGCTTACAAGTGTGAGCATACAAGATATTTGGAAGAACATGATAAGTTCATGGCTGCTAGTGCAGCGTTGGCAAGTACGATCGCAGACTTCAATGGTTATCGTGAACGAACGCGAGCCAGGTTCGGTGAAGAAGTCGATAATGAGCTCCTGTATGATATTCAGACAGAAGTTGTCGAAGAAGAGGTAACGGACAGCAAAGGCAAGACCAAGACGGTTAAGAAGACAGTCCAGAACCTCGATAATGCAGGTCTTCCCGGTTACGGTGTTTATGCTAAGTGGTTTAAGAAAGGATGCGATCCTTGGGAGAACAACGCGGAGATGAACAAATACACTCTGCAGTGTATCGAGGAACGCGCAAACGAGATCCTCAAGCGTGATGGTAAGCTTAGCGTAAATGATATTTATGAGATGTGCGGTATTAAAGACGAATTCGATCAGCCGCTTAAGACTAAGGCTGGTCAGGTCATGGGTTGGATTTACGATCCGGAAGGTTCCGATCATCAGATCGATTTGGGAATCTTTGAACCTGTGAACAAAGCATTCGTCAACAAGGAAGTCACGGATTGTCTCATCAACCCGATGCCGGAAGACAACATTTGGGAACTTTTGGAAGAGTAACATGCGCGAAGGATCGTCCCGACTTATATTTAGTCGGTGACGGTCTTTTCTAATTGGAGGTCATTTTATGGTTAAAAAGTCAGTGGGCTTTATTGTAGGTGTTATATTTTCTAGTTTGGTTATGAGCTTAAATGTATCCGCTATGAATGTAGAATACGCAACTCCGGATGAGATTGTTACCATAAGTTACGTTGGTGATATTCAGGAGGAAAAACCGGAACCAGAGTTCGATGAGGATGAGGTCGAGCTCATAGCAAAAGTTGTGCTTGGTGAAGCTGAGGGAGAGTCTGAGTTAGGTAAGCGGCTTGTTGCCAGTACCATTCTCAACAGGGTTGATAGTGATATTTGGCCGGACACAGTGAGCGGAGTGTGCTATCAATCAGGACAGTTTGCATGCTTGCACAATGGGAGATGCAATAGAGTGAAAATTACTGACTCTATACGAGAACTAGTAAGAGAGGAAATGGCAGCTAGAAGTAATTATTCGGTAATGTATTTTTCTTGTGGAGGGTATCACAACGGGACACCCATGTTCAAGGAAGGTGCCCATTACTTCAGTGGAAGGTAACTTACTTATATTTATCAAACTTAAACGAAAAGGGAGGAATAAACAATGACAAAGAATGATGCAATCGTTGCTTGCGTAGGTTTAACTGCTCTTGCGGCAGTGAGCGTTGTTAAGATTATATTTGATCGTAAGAACGCCAAGAAGTTCGACGAGGCTAAAGCTAACTTCAGATCGAACCATAAGATAGGTGAGATGGTGGATGAGGCTTCTGTTGAGAACGAGCTGATCTCTGACGCTGAGGACAAGGCATTTGCTAAGAAGCTTATGGTCCAGGCAAGATCTGATATGGACAATTCCACAACTATCTCCGAGTACCAGGAGAACTGCGACAAGTTCCTTGAGTTATATTCTGATCTGACCAAGGGATCCCGCGATAAGATCAAGGCTAACATCATCTATCGCAAGAAAGAGCTTGAGGATGCTGAGAAGAATGCGGCATTCAATCGGATGCAGGAATCTCAGAAGAACATTATGGATCGCCATTACAGGCATGAGATCGATATGCTGAATGCAGTTCGTAAAACTGTTGAGGTATTCAAACCTGACGCATATACACTCGGTAAGATCTACCGGGGTGCAACTGAGCTGATCCAGAATAAAGGAGAGGAGGCTCCGAATGAAGGATAAAGTTATATTTTTCATTCTTGGAGGTGCGGTAGGTTCGGTTGCAGCCTACCTCGTAACCAAGAAAACTTACGAAAAAAAACTGAATACAGAAGTCGATCAAAGGGTTAACTCCGAGATCGCTGCATACAAAGAGTATGAAAAGAAAAAGAAGGAAGCTGAGGAAAAACCTGAGCGCGAACTCACTCCGGAAGAGAAAGCGGCATTCGTAGAGAAGCCTGATCTCATGGAGTTCTGCAAGCAGAAAGCTGAGGAGCATCAGTATGTTAACTACTCTGACTCTGAAAACGAGAAGATCGGTCCGGTAATTGTATCTGAGGATGAGATCCCCATGGGTATTGAAGACGAAATCGTCAGGTACCGGTATTACCAGGATGATATTTTGGTAGATTCCGACGATGATGTACTTACAGACCGAGAGATCCGTAACACTTGTGGCTTTGCTGCACTCGATGCATTTGGCAGAGATGAGAATCCGGACCTTGTGTATGTGTTCAACAGTGAAAGGAACAGATACTACGAAATTACCCTTGACTCCCGGACATATGAAGAAGCTCAGCAGTAATGAGTTATGAGAGAGGAGTACTTCTATTATATTTGCCAATTGGTAGATGCACCTGATGAGTACGATTCTTTGTTAAAGTTTTTGTACGGACGACCGTTCACGTATACCATCCCTATGGATGCGAATCGAGAGGCTGACGGAATTGAACTTAGATACCGTTTTGGGTATGACGAGAACATTCCTTCGTCTCTCATCGCGTCCGAGTTGGACAACAAAGAATGCTCGGTGCTTGAAATGATGGCTGCCTTGACGCTTAGGGTATGCCAGATCATAGATGACTCGAATGAGGAAATGGGAAACATATTTGGAGCTATGATCAGAAGCCTCGGATTAGCAGGTCAAGTTAATTCCCGGTTCAACGAATTATATTGTATGGCTAGGATTGAAGCTTTTCTAAAACGAGATTACCTACCAGATGGCAAAGGTGGCATTGTCACACTAATTGAGCCTCCTAGAGACCTGAGGGGAGTCGAACTTTGGGATCAGGTTTTGTGGTGGCTTAATGAAAACTACTAAGCGCAAAAATTACACGGTCTAGTATGAGGGATGACATCATCCACTTATATTTTTGACTATGAAAGGAGAAAAACATGAAAGGAAGAACAAAGTTATATGAGTCGGCAAAAGTAACTGAGGATCTCGAATCGGTTGTGAACCACAATGCGATTTGGGCATCCCAGAGAATCGACCAGTTAAGAAAGGAATCTAACCGGAAGACGTTAGGGTTATATTTGCTTACCGTGCTTGTTGGTCTGCTTGGCTACAAGTTACATCAGTTAGATGCAGATCTCGACAAGCTTGGAGAAAAACACAACAAATTTGTTAATGACTTTTCGGATAGGTTGGCCGGCGTAAGTCAGGCGGACAGTTTCTTTGATGATGACTTAAGCTGAGTTATATTTTTCTTAATTTGTCTAAATTAAAAAAGAATAGGAGTTTAAAAATGGTGGATTTTTTCATGGTTTCTACAAGATCCACCAAGAATGGTGGAATAGAGATCTTCCCGAAATTCATTATTAACAATAAGTCAAAAGACTTAATGATTCGAGGTGGGGATTTCTATGCGATCTGGTTGGAAGACAAAGGATTGTGGTCTACCGAAGAAGATGATGTCATTCAACTTATAGACAGAGAACTTGATGCATACTATCAGTCTAGAAAAGCTGAGATGCCAACCGCAAGAGTGTTACATATGTGGGATGCAGACTCGGGTTCGATAGACAAGTGGCATAAGTATTGTCAAAAGCAATGTAGAGATAGTTTTCACATGCTTGACGAGAATCTTATATTTTCGAACTTCGAAGTTAAGAAGACAGATTATGCCAGCAAGATGCTCTCGTATCCTCTGGAACCCGGCGACTATTCATCATACGACAAGCTCATCGGCACGTTATATTCTCCGGAAGAGAGAAAAAAGATCGAATGGGCTATTGGAAGTGTGGTAGCAGGTGACTCAAAGAAGATACAGAAGTTCTTAGTATTCTATGGTGAGGCAGGAACAGGTAAGTCTACAATTCTTAACATTATTGAACAGCTCTTCGACGGATATTGGTCGGCATTCGATGCGAAAGCTTTAGGATCGAGTACGAACGTATTTGCGTTGGAAGCGTTCAAGACAAATCCTCTGGTCGCAATCCAACACGATGGTGACTTGTCAAGAATTGAAGATAACACAAGACTCAACAGTTTAGTTTCTCACGAAACGATGACTGTAAACGAGAAATACAAATCCACTTATGCCAACAGATTCAAGGCATTTTTATTTTTAGGTACGAACAAACCAGTTAAGATCACGGACGCAAAGTCAGGTTTGCTCAGAAGATTGATCGATGTAACTCCTAGTGGGAACCTCATCGGTCGTCGTGAGTATGCCCAGCTTGTAAAAAACGTGAAGTTCGAACTGGGTGCCATCGCTAGTCATTGTCTGGATATATATTTGTCAGATCCTGGAATGTTCGACGATTATATTCCGATCAACATGCTCGAAGTGACTAACGACTTTTATAACTTCATGGTAGATGGTTACTATGAGTTTAAGAAGGCGGATGGCATAACCCTTAAGGCTGCTTGGGAACGGTACAAGACATTCTGTGATGACACAAAGACACCGTATCCGCTGCAGTACAGGATATTTAGAGAGGAGTTCAAAGCGTATTGGGAAGAGTACGAAGAAAGGAAACAATTTGAAGACGGAAGTAGAGTTCGTAGTTGGTACTCGGGTTTCCGTGTAGACAAGTTCGAAAAGAACAAAAGGAAGGTTGAAGTGAAAGAAGAAGAAAAAAACTGGATCGTCATGCAACAGCAGCCCTCACGATTTGATGCGGAGTATGGTGACTGTCCTGCGCAATTGTCTTCAGCAGAAGAGAATAGACCGATGTACAAATGGTCGAACTGCAAGACAACTCTTCGTGATATTGACACTTCTAAACTTCACTATGTGAAAGTTCCGGAGAATCACATCATTATTGACTTTGATATTCCGGGAGACGACGGTAACAAGTCTTTGGAAAAGAACTTGGCAGAGGCAGCAAAGTGGCCACCAACTTATGCGGAGTTAAGCAAATCCGGTGCTGGTATTCATCTACATTATATTTACCAGGGAGATGTAAGCAGGTTGGCGGATCATGTGTCTGAGCATGTCGAGGTGAAAGTTGCCAAAGGTAATGCGTCGTTAAGAAGAAAATTAACGCTTTGTACGAATTTAGCGATCGCTACGATTAGTTCGGGACTTCCTCTTAGAAAGGAGCGAAAAGTGGCAACTAATCAAAACGCAATTAAGGATGAAAAGAACTTAAGAAGCATGATCGAGAAAAACTTCGAAAAGGAATTTCATGGAGACACTTCATCCAGCATCAACTTCATTAAGAAGCTTACGGATGACTCATACGAGTCTGGTATGGCTTATGATATTCGTGACATGAAGAACGCATTGATCGCGTTTGCTCAGTCAAGTACACATCAGTCTAAAAGATGCTTGATGGTAGTGGATGATATTCATCTGCTTGGAAAACCTAACGAAGAAGCTTTAAAAGAAGTAGGAGAGATGGTGTATCCTTCAATCGACGTTAGAGGAGATTCTAAGAAGGGTACGGACGGAGAAATTATATTCTTCGACGTTGAGGTGTTCCCGAATCTGTTTGTTCTATGTTGGAAAAAGATTGGAGCAAAAGATGTAAACAGAATGATCAATCCTACATCCGAACAGATCGAAGGTCTTCTTCAGTTCAAACTCGTAGGTTTCAATTGCAGGAGGTATGATAACCACATCCTGTATGCCCGATTAATGGGTTACAACAATAAGCAACTGTACAACTTGTCGCAGAAGATCATTAGTGGAGACAAGAAGAGCTTCTTTAGTGAAGCATACAACTTGTCATACACTGATATTTATGACTTCGCGAATGGGGACAACAAAACTTCGCTTAAGAAACTTGAGATCAAGATGGGAATCCACCATGATGAGCTTGGTATTCCTTGGGACAAACCGGTTCCGGAATGGGCTTATATTCTTGGTGATCATTGGGTTCCCGCATCGGATCCGGAAGTTGAGTCAAAAGAGTCTCATGCACCGCAAGCTGACGAAAACGGTAACATTCCTGTCAACTTATGGGATCGAGTTGCTGAGTACTGCTGTAACGATGTAAATGCAACTGAAGAAGCATTCAATTACCTAAATGCTGACTGGACAGCAAGACAGATCCTTGCCGACATCACAGGAATGACTGTGAATGACACATCCAACTCGTTAACCACCAGACTGATATTTGGAAAAGAAAGGAATACACAATCCGAATTAAACTGGAGAGATCTTGGAGATATGTCTAAAGCTGTAGACAGTGATCTTCCTGAGATCTATGACAAAGAGTGGACAGTGTTTGACGCAGATGGTAGACCTATATTTCCTGGGTACAAGTATGAACTTGGTAAGAGCTCATACAGAGGAGAGAATCCTTCAGAAGGTGGGTATGTCTACGCAGAACCTGGAATGTATGGTAATGTGGCACTTCTTGATATTGCTTCAATGCATCCGTCAAGTATTATTGCAGAGGAATTGTTTGGTAAGTACACCGAGAACTATGAAGATCTTGTAACAGGAAGACTTAACATCAAACACCAGAACTGGGAAGAACTGTCTGGAATGTTTGGTGGAAAGCTTGAGAAGTATATTCAGAAAGTCAAAGACGGAGAAATGACTTCCAAGCAGTTAGCAAATGCTATTAAGATTCCGATTAACTCGGTGTATGGTTTGACATCAGCATCATTCTCGAATCCGTTTAAGGATGATCGGAACGTGGACAACATCGTGGCAAAGCGTGGAGCGTTGTTCATGATCAACCTCAAGCACGAAGTTCAACGTATGGGATACAAAGTTGCTCATATTAAGACAGACTCTATTAAGATCCCGGATGCAACTCCTGAGATCATTGAGTTTGTTATGGAGTATGGTAAACTGTACGGTTACACATTTGAGCATGAGGCTACGTATGAGAGAATGTGTCTGATCAATGATGCGGTTTATATTGCTAAGTATGCAGATGGACCGCATAAGTTCGAATTGCCCACGGGTGAAGTTGTAGAAACACCTTGGACAGCAACTGGTACTGAATTCCAGGTACCTTATATTTTCAAGACATTGTTTAGCAAGGATCCGGTATCATTCAGGGATCTTTGTGTGACAAACAGTGTGACTTCAGCGTTATATTTAGACATGAACGAAGGCTATCCCGATGTTTCTTTGTTCGAGAAGGAGTATAAGAAGCTTCAATCGAAGTATAAGAAAGGTGAGTTGTCTGATACAACTTGGGAGAGCGAGGGTTCACGTCTGGTAAAGGAAATCGAAAAGGGTCACAATTATATTTTCATCGGGAAGGTTGGCCAGTTCTGTCCGGTAATTGAGGGCAGCGGCGGAGGACTTCTGATGAGAGAAAAGGACGGAAAGTACTATTCAGTAAGTGGAACAAAGGGCACAAGATGGAAGGAATCGGAATTGATCAAAGGTCTCGGGTTAGAGAAAGAGATCGACATGTCATATTTCGAAACTCAAGCGCACAATGCTATGGGTGACATCATGCAATTTGGTGATTACACATGGTTTGTGTCTGAGGATCCTTATGTCGGACCGGATTATATTCCTGGAGAAGACATGTCCTATCCGAACCCTGAGTTTTACAAAGGCGACGTAAACTTCGCTGAGAACTTCATGAATGAGCCTGAGGATGAACAACTTCCTTGGGCTCTTGAAGAATAAACAACTACAAAAAACTTATATTTAGGAGGAATTTTAAAATGGCTGAAAGAGTCTACAGAGATCCAATCTTCATTGAGAACACTAACTTCATTTACAGAACTAATTTTGCAGGCGATCCGAACAAGGATAAGTACAAGTCCACAACCAGACGTGGTAACCTGATCATCCCTACTGAGGAGCAGGCTATCGAGATGCAGGAAGCCGGGTACCGTGTAAAGACGACCATTCCTCGTGAAGGTGAGGAAGAGGGCTTTGTTCCTACATATTTTGTACCGATCATCATCGGTTATGCACATCCCAAGCGTAAACCTCGAATCTTCCTGGTAACCAACGGAGTTCCTAACGAACTTGATGAGGAGCGGGTTCATATGCTTGATGAGGTTTATGTGCTTAACGTAAACGCTACTCTTCATCCTAACTATAATCCGGAAAGAGACACCTGGACCTTGTACGTACAGACGATGTATGTCGAGCAGGATGTAGCTGACGATCCTTGGGCAAGCAGATACAACTGGAGGTCACCTGAGAATGAATGATGATATTTCTGATTCAGATGATTTGGATGATGAAGAAGATGACAATGACAAGCCTGATCTATTTTTAGCTATGCATTACTGTTCGATCGATGGTTTTTGGCAGCAGTATTATTCGAAAACTGTAGGTCGTAATGGTAGGCTATTTAGATGATCGCAATATTAACACATTCCATTATGGAGAAGGAGCTCTGGGTTATATTTACCAGGGCTCTTTCTTCTTGGTTGTAATTTAGTTCAGCTTAATTCAATGGAGGAAAAAATTATGACATTTGGAGAACTTATTAACGATTTGATGAACATGAATCACATGGGTCTCGGGCAGTATGAAGTTAGTAAATACAACTTCGGAACCGGTGGAACCGGGATTGTCCACCTGGATATTTGTCTCGAGCAGCCTAAGGAGAAGGCGGTTTCTGATGTTCCAGAACTCGACGATTCCGAGATAAGCAAAAACTGGTTTGAGGACCGTTCCAAGTACAATTCATATTTTGTGAACAAAGAAGAACAAGCCAGAAAAAAGAGAGAGGAAAGAAAAGAGACTAAAGAACCGCAGACTCTTGGGTCATACCTTTCGCAGTTCAAGGGTGCTACGTTGGTATCCGAAAATTGCAGTCTCAAACCGCTCTCGAAAGAAACTAAAGAGAATGATATTTCTGAATCCGTTTACATTACTCCTAAGAAAAGACCGACAAAGCGTTATATATATTTCAAATCGCAGGAGACGGCTAAGGAGTTCGCTACTGAGTGGGAAGATGATTTCGAAGCTCATGAGAAGAAGAGCGGATCCATTTCCAAATACAGAATTACCAGGAATACAACAGACAACGAACTTTTTAAGCGAGGATACATGTGGGTACTTTCATTCCGAATGGAATGCAAGACATTCGAAGCTATGGAGCAGCTCCTTCCAGATCTCAAGAAAAATGAGCATAAAGGAACTCGTGGCGGTCCTTGCAGAAGACTGTATCGTTGATATTTAAAAAAAAGAAAGGACAAAAGTATGGCTGAGTTACTTAATGAAGCTCAGAGGAAAGCTGTAAGCAAGATGCACAACGGTTGCATACTTTGTGGTGGAGTGGGGTCTGGTAAAAGCCGGACCTCTCTAGCCTACTATTATATTTCTCAAGGTGGAGAAGTATTTAGTGAATGGGAAAAAGTAAAAAACAACTACGAACCACAAGAGATGTGTCAACCTGTAGATCTATACATCATCACCACAGCAAAAAAGAGAGACTCGCAGGAATGGGAAGACGAGATGATTCCGTTCCATCTAAGTACGATTCCCGAGCTCAACTATTACCAAAACAAAGTAGTAGTTGACAGCTGGAACAACATAGGAAAGTATGCCGGTGTAAAAGGTGCCTTCTTTATATTTGACGAGCAAAGAGTTGTAGGTCGAGGATCTTGGGTTAAGTCATTCTTGAAAATTGCCCGTGGAAACAAATGGATTCTACTCTCTGCAACTCCTGGAGACAAATGGGAAGATTACATACCAGTCTTCATCGCAAATGGATTCTATCCGAACCGAACAGCGTTCAACAACGAGCATGTGATATTTTCACCATTCACAAACTTCCCTAAGATTGATCGCTATCTTGGAACAAAGAAGCTGGCACGATACAGAGACTCTCTACTTGTGGATATTCCTGTAAAGAAGCCAACGGTAGTCCACCATGAGGATATTTACGTAGACTACGACCGCAACTTGTACAAGCAGATCACCAAAGAGCGATGGAACATATTCAAAGGCCAACCAATCGAGAATGCATCCGAGTATTGCTATTGCCTACGACGATTAGTAAACACCGATGTATCACGAATGGTTAAAGTGCTTGAGCTGGTAGACAAGCATCCTAAGACAATTATATTTTACAACCTGATTGCCGAACTAGAGATGCTCAAAGAAAACTTGTCTTGCTTGGAAGATCAAGGCTACCAAATAGCAGAGTGCAACGGCCAGAGACACGATCCAATACCAGAAGGAGACAAGTGGGTATATTTAGTGCAGTACTCATCAGGTGCTGAGGGTTGGAACTGCATCACAACCGACACTATTATATTCTTCTCACCGAACTACTCCTATCGAATTATGGAGCAGGCAGCGGGTCGTATTGATCGAATGAACACCAAGTATGTAGATCTCTGGTATTACCATCTCAAGACCAGATCTCACATTGACTTATCCATCGAGAAGGCTCTGAGCGAAAAGAAGAAGTTTAATGAAACGAAATTCATCAGCAATGATATTTTCAAACAACCATTTCAGGTTACTAAAAACTATGGGGAGGTGAAGTAATGGCTGGAAAGGCAGGAGGTTACGGGTGTCTTACGTACGAGGGGACTACTTATATTCTTAGGAAACCACCGGTATTTAAGGCATGCGACAAAGAAGGTGTATTCACGTTCTACGGTTTTGAGCCTATGTACTTGTGCGATCCTGAGAAAAACACCGAGTGCAAGAAGACTTCGTGCCAAAAGGAATGCAAGCACACCACAAATCCAAAGTATAAGAAGGAGGTTAAGTAAGTTGGAAGACGAAAATAAAGATATTTCGGAAGCAGAAAAAAATGAACTGGATGAATTTGCTGAGGCATTGAAAAACTTGCTGATTCTCGATCGCAAGATCATTGATGCTCAGCAGCGTACGATACAGAAGCTAAGAGAGAAGCTTGCCAAGTACGAACCCACTATTAACGAGGAGGAAACACATGAGTAGAGAGAAAGAACTTGAGATGAAGGATTACGACATGGTGATTGAGGCTAACCTGTCCGTAAAGAAACCGCCTTTCGCAGGAAGATATTTCTTGTATAACGGCAAAAAGTACTTGTTCACTCACCGGCACCCTTACGAACAGAAGTACTGGTCGGATGATGTAAAACTAAGCAGTGGTAGTCCCGCAGGTGCTTGGATCAGTACGGACAAACTTAAGCCTTGTTGATATTTTACTCGGAACTGGAGGAGTTTGGAATATGACTCTTGAAGAAGCTATTGACGCGTACAAAGGAGAAAAAGTCAAGATCGGAAGTAAAGCTAACTTCTTATATTTTGGTGAGTGTAATGACGCTCTCAAGAAATACATGGAAGTAGTCGATCCTTGCTCTCTATCATTTGCTATCACCGGGATATTTAACTCGGAACTAGATGAAGGCTGGGTAATCATTCTATATGAGTCCGAAAGGTATGGCCGATTCTGGTTTGAGTGGGAGTTCCTTAAGAGCATGGAGCATGATATTTACGAAGCTTTGAAGAATGGTACGTACGATCCAAAGAATTTCGAGAATCGTAAAGCGTTCTTCAAATACAATTTAAAAAAGGAAGTGATTAATTGAGCAGCTGTTTATACAAGTTATATTCTGAATTGGACAATGTGTTCATTCCGGAAAACTTCGAAGTCTCTTTTACATTTAATAAAGGACGACTTGGAAAGTCTGGTTATATTCGTATCGTGGTTCTTGACAAAGACACAGATGCAAAAATTACCTGGGTGGTTGCACCTAAAGAACTTGAACGATGCAAACTGGACTTCATCCGTGATCACATTGAAGCCATGATTGATTCGCTTAGAGAAGATGAATGAGGAGGTAATAAATGATCAGTATAAAGAAAGTGTTCGAACCTGAGCACCAATACTTAGAAGATGAGGTAGAGGAGGATATTCTCTACGATGAAGACACGTGTGGAGATCTCGATGAGGCTGGGCTTAGTGATTACTTAGACGAGGCTTCTGAATGGGAAGACAATGATATTCACGCAGAGTACAATCTTCTCGTATACAAGTATGCAAATCTCTTGTCTAACTATCTGAGTTTGAGACGTGAGCATCAAGAATTACTTAAGAGGGACAGCGAAACGCTGGAAGAATTACTTGAGTTGAAAGAGAGGTATAGAAGAAATGCAGTCAAATTTTCACATTCTCCCCTGTCCTAAGTGCGGAAATACTCCTAAAGTGAAGAGACACCCTGATCCTTCAGAAATGGTAAAAAGATATTCTCTGAAATGTGGGTCACTGGATTGTAAGTTTAACCAGGAGTTTACAGCACCGACAGAGACATTGGCTATTGTGAACTGGAACAATGGGGTTGCGCGTGTAAACATTCGTAATACCGGATCAGAAGGTATTGTTCGCGGGTGATATTTGTAAATGGAGGAAAGGACATTGGCAGATAACAAAAAATCTACAGAGGAACAGATCCAGGAACTTATCGATGGTTACATTGATCGATACTGCAGAAAGGAAGGGTGTAGTCGAAAAGAAGCAAAGGAACACATGATGGTAAAACTCGTATCTGAGTACTATCATGATAATCCACCTAAAAGCGGAGACGAAAACAACCTTCCAAGAACAGAACTTGATATTGGTTGCAAAGGAGGTTGCTAGATGAGCAATGGAATTGAGTATGTCGGTGTAATTACCGGTCTTCGCTACACAGATTCGGATATTCGCAAGAATCAAATGCCGGAATGTGTAATGAAAGTAGCTTCTAATACGTCAAAAGAGCGTATTGATGAGTTGATAAAGGCTGAACGTATTGAGCGTCAATGCTCAGATTGTAAGGCCTGTGCCTCGTACAATTATATTTAAGAGGCTTTAAAAGGTTGATCGATAGCGTTTGTACGCGGTTTTTGGAGGCTCTATATGGGCCATTTTGGGCCTTACAGAGGTATTCTGAAGTGATATTTTCGGCCGGAAATGTAAAAAGTAAAGATTTTGGATGACTTTGAAGACCGTGTACGGACGCTTTATCGATAAATGGAGGTAATAATGATATTTTTAAGATGCTTTTTGGTGTTCTTAAGCCTTCTATTCCTAATTACATACTCTATAACGCTGGCTGCGAATGTAGGTAAAGAGGATGCAAATGGCGCAAATTTCGCTGATTTCACAGTAATTTTGTACTTTTTTGCAGTTCTGGCCTATATATTTTTGACTAGATAGGAGGTAATTTAGGTCAAATGGAGGTCTTTAGAGAGGATTTTAGGGGTGAATTTGGCCCAATTCAGGTGATATTTTACCATTGTGACATGTGCGGAGAGGCTATTCCGAAGGAACATATGGGTAATTCGAAGGCAAATCGGGATAAAATTCAGGTGAATTTGTACTCAAATAATGGTAAAATTCAGCATTTTTGTCGAAAATGTAGCCAAAAACTGGTCGAATTTGTACGGACAAAAACAGAAAAAGTTGGGTAAAAAGTGTGAATTTTGTGGCCAAATATTTTTGGAAAATTTGGGTTTTTGCAAAAAATCGTGAAAATTGTTGTGTGCACAAAAATGAAAATTTGCAAAAAATGTCGATTTCGCCCAAATATTTGGGCTTTTCGCCCATTTTTTTTTGATAGTTTGGCCACGGACTCATACCCCGCAAACCCCGATAAACACTGGGCTAGACGTTTTTGTACGTACAGAAAAAGCCCAAAAACCCATTTTTTTTTTAAGACTTTTTAAATTCTAGACCTAAAAATAAAAAGTTTTAGCGAAAATTTTTGGGTTTTTGGCCACGAGGTAAAAATTGAGGATTTTTGTGATTAATGTACGGACAATAATCGGTGATGTAGAAATTGTGAACAAATTGTGATTAATGTACGGACAAAAATGTGTAATTGTGATTTTTAGTGTTGAGGTTGCTGTAAATGATATTTTTGGAGAAAGGACGGATTTGTGACTTATGAGTAATAAGTTGATCAAGAGATCTCCTGACTACAAAAAAGTTAAAGAGTGGTTAAGGGAGAAAGCGGACAAGGAAGGTGGAGTTAACATCACCACGGAATTGATGAGCTCTGAGGAGTGCGGCTCAATTACGTACAATGAGTTTATTGATATTCTTGGTGAACTCTCTGACGAAGGATACAACTTGTTCAAAGTTGAGAAAGCATGCAACGGGATTAAGACCGGAGGAATGTTACTCTGTCGAAAAGATGTTGTGATTGCTTTCGTGAAAGATCGCAGAGATAAGAAGAAGGATAAAGAGAAAGATCCGGAGTTTGTTGGAGAGTGTCCGTACGCGGAATGATATTTTCTTTGAAGCTTGTTGACTTTCAACAGAGGTATAGGTACAATTGCAATAACTTTTAGTTTTGCGGTTGTTGATATTTTTGAGATCTGGTTGAGAAAGTCGGTGAGTGAATGAGAGATGAGTACAATGATATTTACGGACAAGACTTTGTAATTGTCTTTAAAGAGATTAATGGGAAGTTGGTGGCTAAGAGCGAGTGTGTTAAAGTTGGTGAAGATGAACTTAGAGGAAAGACCAACAAGACAGACAAAAGCCCTAATGATATTTTGCAGATAGCAGTCTTCTGTGAGAAGTGTAATGAGTATCTCGACTATGAGTCATCAGACGGATGGATGGAAGGCAAGTTTGTTTGCAAGAAATGTGAAGATGAAGTAAAGGAGAAAGTAGTATTCGAGCAGTTGGAACAGAATAGCAGAGCATTTCTAGACTACGAGGATATTTACAGCTGAGTAGAACAGAGTATAGAAGTTCCGACTACTAACAAAATTTATATTTTTGGCATTCGCAGAAAAATCATGCCCTTTTATGAGAGAGAGACGTTTTATGCGCACTTTTTGTACGCACAAAAATTTCTTTCTCTCTTTGCTTTTGAAAGGACGTTGCTTATGAAGGAAAGTGATTTTCAATCCAAGCTCATTAAAGAGCTAAAAGAAAGGTTTGAAGGTTGCTTGGTAATGAAACTGGATCCCAGGTACAAACAAGGAGTACCCGACCTATTGATATTGTACAAGAAGAAGTGGGCAACCCTGGAATGCAAAAAGGAGAAGAATGCCAAAAAGAGACCTAATCAACCATACTATGTTGAGTTGATGAACAAGATGTCGTTCTCAAGATTTATTAGTCCTGAGAACAAGGAGGAGGTTCTCGATGATTTGGAACAAGCATTCAAACCTAGTAGGACAGCACGCATTCCTCGGAGCAAGTAAGTACCACTGGATCAATTACGATCCGGAAAAGATTGGTGAGGTATATTCTAAACACCTCGCAACTTTAAGAGGTACTGAACTTCATGAGTTTGCGGCTACTTGTATCAAGTTGGACCAGAGATTACCAAGATCTCAGAAAACTTTGAACATGTACGTGAATGATGCTATTGGTTTCGGAATGAAACCGGAGCAGGTTTTATATTTTTCAGACAACTGTTTCGGCACAGCTGATGCAATTGTATTGGACAAGAAAGGTCTTTTGAGAATTCACGATTTGAAGACTGGTCTGATACCAGCACACATGGAACAGTTAATGATTTATGCAGCTCTGTTCTGTTTGGAGTACAAGTACAAGCCAGCAGACTTGGGAATGGAACTGCGTATCTACCAGAACGATGATATTTTAGTATGCAATCCTACGGTGGAAGACATTGCACCGATCATGGACAAGATCATTACTTTTGACAAGATCATCACCAAGATTAAGAGCGAGGAGGATTGATATTTATGGAACTTGAGCACTATGGCATGCCTCGCAGATCTGGTAGATATCCTTGGGGTTCTGGTGAGAATCCGTTTCAGCACATGACTGATGTTTACACCAGATACAACAAGTACAGGTCAGAAGGATTGAGCGAAAAAGAAATCGCTGAGAAGTTTAATACAACAACCACACAGCTTAGAAAGATATATCGTATGGCTAAGGATGAGGTTAAGAACGATCAGCGAGCTCAAGCTAAGAAGCTACTAAATGATGGATGGAGTAAAGAAGCAATTGCGAAAGAGCTTGGTCTTGCTGGAGAGAGTTCTGTAAGGTCGTTGCTCAACGAGAACGCAGTTGAGCGGGCAAACAAAGCTAAAACTGCATCCCAGTTTTTGAAGAATGCTGTAGACAGTAAAGGACCAATTATATTATCGCCCGGTGTAGAGCGAGAAGAAGGAATTCAGGTTTCTAAAGAGAAACTTGACGAAGCTGTATTGCTTTTACAACAGCAAGGCTATGAAGTTTATAATCGTAGAATCCCTCAGGTAACAAATCCTGGAAAGTATACAACAGTTAGTGTTGTGTGCCCTCCTGGAACAGAGTACAAAGATATTTACGATTTCTCGAAGCTTCATACATTGAAGGATCACACCAACGATGAAATCTTGACCAAGGATGGAGAAAAGATCACTAAGCCTTTTAGATATCCTCAGAGTTTGGATCCTAAAAGACTCGAAGTCAAGTACGCTGAAGAAGGCGGTGTTGACAAAGACGGTGTGATTGAGCTTAGACGAGGAGTGCCTGATATTTCGTTGGGTGAGTCTAACTATGCTCAGGTTAGAATTCTTGTTGATGGAACTCACTATTTGAAAGGTATGGCTGTATATGCTGATGACCTTCCAGATGGTATTGATGTGAGATTTAATACTAACAAGAAGCAAGGAACTCCGATATTAGGAGATGACAAGAACAACACAGTTCTTAAGAAGATCAAAAATGATCCGGAAAATCCATTTGGATCGTTGATAAAAGAGAAAGGTGGCCAGTACGATTATATTGATCCCAAGACCGGTGAAGAAAAGATGTCTCTAATTAACAAAAGAGGCGACGAAGGTGATTGGGGCGAATGGAGTCATGACCTCCCTTCTCAGTTTTTGGCAAAGCAGAACAGAAAATTGGTTAACCGACAGCTTGATCTAGCAATTGCGGATAAAGAAACGGAGTTTGCAGAGATTAACAATCTTGAAAACCCAACAATTAAGAAGAAACTTTTAAAAGAGTTTGCTAACAATTGTGATTCCGCTTCTGTTCATTTGAAAGCTGCTGCTTTACCAAGACAACAGTATCAAGTTATATTACCATTGACTTCTTTGAAGCAGAATGAGATCTATGCACCAAACTATCAAGATGGTGAAAAAGTTGCACTTGTGAGATTTCCTCATGGAGGCACTTTCGAGATTCCAATCTTGACAGTTAACAATAAGAATGCTGAAGGTAAAAGGATATTTGGAACCAACCCCAAAGATGCGGTTGGAATTCGAAAAGAAGTTGCAGATCAGCTTTCTGGTGCCGACTTTGATGGGGATACGGTTATGGTTATTCCCACAAATGATAAAATAAAGATCGATTCCAGACCACCTTTCGAAAGACTTAAAGATTTCGATGCAAAGATGGAATATGCATATCGTCCTGGAATGAAAGAGATGAAGAATACCCAGCAGGAAATGGGCAGGGTTTCTAACTTGATAACTGATATGACCATCAAAGGTGCAAGCGATGATGAAATCGAAAAAGCGGTTAGGCATTCTATGGTTGTCATCGATGCCGAAAAGCATCATTTGGACTACAAACAGTCCGAAGCAGACAATGATATTTCCCTTTTGAGAAAGAAGTACATGCTCCATGAAGGAAAGAACGGAAAAGATAGCATGGGAGCAAGTACTATTATATCTAGAGCGTCTGCTCCGGAAACAGTTTTGCGAAGAAGAGGAGATGCAAATATCAATCAGAAGGGTAAAAAGTGGTATGACCCGTCGAAGCCTGAAGGGGCATTGATATTTAAGAATGCATATGACCTCGAGTATCCTGATAGAAAACCGGTCAGAAAAGTAGATCCTGAGACTGGTAGATATTTGAAGGATAAGAATGGAAAATTCATCAATGAGACTTATATTGATGAGAATGGTAAGGAGCGTACCAAGTATTACGAAACTGGGAAGATCAAACAAAAGACCCAGGGAAGTAAGCAAATGGCAGAAGTAGACGATGCCTATAAATTGATATCTGAAAAGAGGCATCCTATAGAGCTAGCTTATGCCGATTATGCCAATAAATTGAAGTCATTGGCTAATGAGGCAAGAAAAGAGATGGTTTACACAAATCGTCTTGAGTATAAGAAAGAAGCAGCTAAAGTTTACCAGGATCAGGTAAAGTCTCTAGATGAGAAACTGAAATTTGCTCAGTCTAATAAGCAAAAAGAAACACAGGCTCAATTAATAGCAAACAGAGAGTTAGCAAGACGAGTTGCTATGGAGCCTACTGTCAAGAACAACAAGAAAGAATACCAGAAGTTAAGTCAACAAGCTTTAACAAAGGCTAGAATCCAGACAGGAGCTAAAAGAAACCCTATTGATATTGATGACAAAGAATGGGAAGCTATTCAGTCTGGAGCAATTTCCGAAAACAAGCTATCACAGATTCTCCAGTATACAGATACTGACAAACTTAGAGAAAGAGCAACTCCTAGATCGTTCAAAGAAGTTACTCCTGCTAAACAACAGAGAATCAATTCGATGGCTGCAATGGGAAAGACAAATTCTGAGATTGCGAAAGCTCTTGGACTTAGTACTTCGACAGTTTCGAAGTATCTTACTGGTGGAAACTAAGAAAGGAAGTGAATAAGAATGGCAAATGTAGCAATTACTACGGTTGACAATCCGTATAATCCGTTCAACGATTTCACTTCCTGGTTACTTTTTGATTCCCAGAAAGGTTACAACAGTTGTTCGTATCTTGACAGAGTTTGTGACATCACAGATGACATGACAGACGAAGAACAGGATGCTGAAGTTGAAAGAGGGATTGACGAGATCATCGACAATGATATTTTCAACCTGTATAAGAAGGTTCGGCCGTCTGACTACACTAAATAGCATTGATATTTTTAAGATTATCAATTACTTCTCCGCTATAGATGCTATACGTTTAAAAGAGCTAATTAGAGCATTGATATTTTTCTCTGAAAGGCTTTTGTATAGTATCCAATAGTGGAATAATTGGGTTTCAGATTTGACACATTGATATTTTTAGCGCTTAAACATTACTTACTACACAATAGTATTAGAAGCAGCTTGGACAGTATTGATATTTTCATTGAATAGTAGCCCTTATAGGCACAATTCTTATGTACAAGCAAGCGCTAATTGATATTTACAGTACTCGGAGGCCTAACAAGGCCTCTTAGTGCTTTCCTAATTGTGGTGCATTGATATTTGCAACCCCTTTCTGTCATACTTATAAGGGTCTATGGAGGCTATGAGCAAACCCAAATTGATATTTTCGCTCATTAATAGTCTCTATAGATCCTCGACAGTAAAAACATCAATAGAGCCATTGATATTTTTGGCTATATAGGGCCTTATATAGGGCTCACATATGGCGGTTTTACCCGCATTGATATTTTCATATGACCTTTCCAATACAGGCCTTATTGGAGGTATACACCTCCTTTAGCTAAAAAGAAAGAATTTCGGTATTGATATTTTCAATAGTAACTTTAACATGAATAGTAAGCACCTAGTGGGAATGAATAGATTTGTATACCACATGACTTTAAGAGCATCAAGGATACCATGCATTTGGGACAGACTCCCAGTTACCATTCCTGCTAAGTGCTTTACTTCTTTTGTTGCTATTAACTAGTCTGATTAAACAATAAAACTAATAAAGAGTTCTCTTTCAATGTTCAAGAAATTGAGTGCAAATAGCTTTTGAACCAGTTGGATTAGTTTGCTATTGCTACCACAAGCTGTTTCGGATAGCTTTGATTCAACTTCATTTGAATAACATCAATACTCATTTAATAAAAATCTCTAAAATGATAGAAAATTATGCAATAACACTATTTTGGACTTATGGACTACTTCTACAAAAAGTAGCTTTTTTAGAAAATGGCCAATTTTGTAAAATTTTTGAATTTTTTGCCAATTTTTAGAATTTTTCAATTTTTGCTAAATTATCAATTTTTAGCAATTTGGCCCCCTATGGAGATTTATAAAGGAGGGTATAGGGGGGTCTCGCAAAAACCACCCCCTCCCCTTAT
>Ga0265301_10000241_pt1 | contig 87158 bp, 64 predicted proteins | sample AusTroGonzalo_MG_2_FD_193488 | JGI IMG/M metagenome (GOLD analysis project Ga0265301, IMG submission 193488) | Bovine rumen microbial communities from tropical cattle in Woodstock, Queensland, Australia - Gonzalo_04 | ecosystem: Host-associated > Mammals > Digestive system > Stomach > Rumen ... | reverse complement strand
CAGCTTGTCCATGATGAAGGCGGCGCGCGACATATAGCCCGAATCCTCCATGAAGGAAATGAAGAAGTAGAGAATCAGGATCTGCGGCAGGAACACGATGACGCTTCCCACGCCGCCGATGACGCCGTCCACGAGCATCGACCGCAGCGGCCCCTCGCTCATCGTGGAGCCTATCCATTCGCCCAGCCACGCCACGCCGACCTCAATCCAGTCCATCGGGTACTGGCCGAGCGTGAAGGTCGTCTGGAACATCACGTAAAGGATGAGGAAGAAGATGGGGAAGCCCAGGAAGCGGTTCGACAGCAGGTTATCGATGCGGTGTGTAGTGCGGTAGGTGTCGGTCTTCGTGCCCGTGCGGAACTCCGCTTCGGTGAGCGCACCGTGGATGAAGCCGTATTTGGCATCCATGATCGCCGTCTCGGAATCCACGCCCGTCTCCTCCATCACGCGTGCCGCGGCATAGTCGCGTGCTGCCATCAGGCGTTTGCGGTCCTCACTGCGGTGCTCGCTCTCCACGTGGCTCTCCACGAAATGAATCATGTCCGCGTCGTGCTCCAACAGCTTCAGCGCCATATAGCGCGTGGAGTATTGCGTGCTCAGGTGCTCGTCGGCCTTCAGGAACTGTTGGATATGCGTGATGCCGTCTTCAATCTCATGACCGTAGTTGATGTGAATGTGTCGCGACTGCGTATTCAAGCCCTCATAGACCTCGATGACCGTGTGGAAGAGCTCCTTCACGCCACGTCCGCTCTTGAACGATGTCGGCACCATCGGGACACCGAACAGCGTGGAGAGCGTGTCGAGGTTCACGTGGTCGCCGCGCCGTTCAAACTCGTCGAACATATTCAGGGCGCACACCACGCGTAGGTTCATATCCACCAGCTGTGTGGTCAGGTACAGGTTGCGCTCGATATTGGAGGCGTCGATGACATTGATGACCACGTCGGGGTGCTCCTCCTGCAGGTGCTGTCGCACGTAAAGCTCTTCGGGCGAGTAGCAGGACAGCGAGTAGGTGCCGGGCAGGTCGGTGAGGTCGAAGGTGTAGCCCTCCTGCTCTGCCGTCGCCGTCGTCGCATCCACCGTGACCCCCGAGTAGTTGCCCACATGAGCATGAGCGCCGCTGGCGTAGTTGAACAGCGATGTCTTGCCACTGTTCGGGTTGCCGATAAGGGCAACAGTGATGGAAGGTCCCTCGGAAGACCCCTCTAAATCTCCCCGTAAGGGGAGACTTTCTTGTTCAATAGCGGTCTCTGCGCCAGCCATCTCCCCTCCCTGACGGGAGGGGTTGGGGGTGGGTCTGCTGGGGAGAGAGTCTGTTACCTCAATCAACTTCGCCTCGTCGTGTCGCAGGCTCACCTCGTAGCCCATCAGCTTGTATATCACCGGGTCTTGAAGGGGTGCGTTGAGGAGCGCCTCCACGGGTTGCCCCTTGATGAAGCCCATCTCGATGATGCGTTTGCGGAATCCTCCGTGGCCGCTCACCTTCACGATATAAGCCCGTTCGCCGGTCTTGAGTTCAGAGAGTTTCATGCTTTGTCTGTATTTCTTTGGCAAAAGTATATGTTTTTCCCGAAACAGCCAAACAACAAATCTTACAATCCTGTTAAAGACATGATTTCAATGCAAAAATCATCAATTATAGGTAATAAAAGGTCCTTTCGTTTGTATGAATGACAAGAATGAGGTACCTTTGTGCAGGAAAATGAAAACCGATATGAAATACCTTCTCTCCTTCATGGCAGCTTTCACTCTGACAGTATCGGCTCAGGAAGTGCCTACCACGGAGTCTTATGTGGTTAATTTTGACAGAAATACAGCAAGGACCCATAGTAGCCGTAAACTAACAGCCATCAGCATTGATGGCAACACGCTGACGTTTACTGACCCTGCACGGATGTATGCTGATCTCACGCCGCAGATGTTCACTGTTCAACCTGGACATACGCTATTCCCTGCCGTGTCTTTTACTGGCAGTTGGATGAATACCTATCTCTACATTGATTTCAATCGCAACGGGCAGTTTGATGTTCAGACTCCAGGCCCCCAAGGCCAGCTGCAAGATGGCAATGAATTGGTGAGTTTTTCAGGTATGACCCTCAGCGGCGGCAATTATGACAGTGCAGGCAATGAGCTCAGCGACTTGTCGGGGGTGCAGCCGCCCGCATTCACGATACCGCAAGATGTAGAACCTGGTATCTACATGATGCGATGGAAGATTGATTGGGACAACTGCGACCCCGCAGGTCGTATAGACGAAGCCAATTCTATCATTAAAAACGGAGGTGCCATAGCCGATGTCCTGCTGTGTGTTACCAATGAACCCGAAGCGGGTTCCTATCAGCTCGTCTTTTCCGATGAATTCAACCAGCCTGACGGCAGCAGGCCTGATCCCGCAAAGTGGCGCGTGTCAACTCGTAGTCAGAGCGTATGGAATCGATGGATCAGTGAGTCACCGGAAGTAGCCTTCATCGAGGGCGGTCATCTCGTATGTCGTGCCATCCCCAATCCCAACACTACCATTGATGATGTGCCTATGCTCACAGGCTCCATCGAAACACGAGGCCTCTACTTCTTTACTTATGGTAAGGTGGAAGTGCGTCTGCGCACAGCGCCTTATGCGGGTAATTTCCCCGCCGCATGGATGATGCCACAGCCTCCTTGCGCGACATGGCCCAATGCCGGTGAAATCGATATTTTCGAGGCCATTGATGCCCAAAACACCTCTTACCATACCATTCACTCTCATTGGAGCTACGATTTGGGCAATAAAAACAATCCCAAGAGCTCCTTCACGAAGAGCGTTGCCGTGGGGAAGTGGCACATCTATGGTGTTGAGTGGTTGGAAGACCGCCTTATCTTCACCGTTGATAATGTGGTTGTCGGCACCTACGCTCGCAGCAATGACGAGAGTGTCCTCGAACAGGGACAGTGGCCTTTCACGCATCCTTTCTATTTGATCCTTAACCAGAGTGTGGGCAATGGTTCGTGGGCAAAGGATGCCGAAACAAGTCACACTTATGAGACTCGTTTCGACTACGTGCGTGTCTATCAGAAAGATGGTATTGACGGCATCTCCGGACAACACTTTAATCGCCTGCCCGATGATGATTCTTGGTATGACTTGATGGGCCGTCAGATAGATAAGTACCACTTGACAAGAGGCATATACCTCCATAATGGTCGCAAAGTGCTTATCAGGTAGCGGTACGGCGCAACGACGCAACAGCGTACTATTTGCTTATGGCAAGTTCTATAAAAAAAGAGAAGGATTCCAAAAGTCCTTCTCTTTTTATTGCACATCGTTTTTACGGTTTAGTCATCTCGCCGGGCGTGAAGAGGCCCTCGATGCGCAGTTCGCCATGAATGTATGAAGCGGGGATGGTGTATTCGTGTGTGGCGGCATCAAATGCAGAGGAAGGGATGGTGACGGTCTTTCCGTGGTCGTAGGTGAGGATGATACCCGTGTAGGTGAACCCTGGCGCCGGCACCATCTTGATGGTAAACGCTTGACCTGTGGGGATGGAGGCACTGCTGAGGGGTGTGCCGTCCGTGCGCAGGACATCGCCGTTGAGCTGGTTGGCAGAGATGCGCACATCCTTTTGTTCCGAAACGCGTTCGTTCTCAACGGATAGCAGTGTTTTTACGTAACGGGGACGGGGACTGTCGTTGAGCTCGATGTCATCGATGTAGGCCACGAAGTCCGTCATGCGCAGATGGGGCGATGCCAGGTCGGGGACCACGACAAGGCTGTGGATATCCACTGACTCGTTGGTGGTGACGGGGAACACAAGGTCGTTCCACAGCCCTTGCGTAGTCACGGAAGCCGTCACCCAGAACTGCTCGGTCTCGGGTTCCTGGAACTCCCAGTCGTGACGCTTGCCCAAGCCTATCAGCATCACGACACCGCCTTCGCCCACGGGCTTGTTGACCAGCACATGGACGTATCTCTTACTGGTGCCGAGGCAGAAAGGCTCGTTGAGGTCGATGCGTGCACCGAAGGTGTTGCTGCCATAGCGCGAACGCTGTACGGCCAGCACATTCTCGCTGGCGTTGGTAGCCACGCCCGGCGTTTCCTGTTCCTCCGTATTGGGGTTTGCCACCAGTTTCACATAGTTACTCCCGTTCAAGACGCCTGTCCGGAAAGGCGACTGCTCCCACGTGTCATAGACACCGAGGCTACGGTATTCTTCCACATTCTCAAAAGTGACGTGCTGTGCTGCGGCCATGGAAGGCAGCAAGGCACATATGATGAAAAGTGAAAAGTTAAAAATGAAGAATTTATATGTAGTTTTCATACTGCTCATTCTTTAAATGTTAAACCTTCAACGAATCATCAATAAACACTCAGGGTGTGCAGCGTCGGGCAGGAACGGCTATCCTCGATGGTGATACGCAGGTAGCGTGCCTCGACTCCGCCGTAGGTGCTGGTGCTGTTGTTCAGAGGAATGATGCGCTTGTAGCCCACCGTGGTGGTCGTGGTAGCGCACTTCGTCCAGGTCTCACCGTCGAGGCTGGTCTCTATCGCGAATTTGCGGATACGCTGTCCCAGACGGATATATTCCATGAGCATCACATAGTGCAGGGTCTGCGGCTCAGCCCACTCCACGTTGATGGTGGCCGTGTGCTCGCCGTCGTTGGTAGCCCAGTAGGTGTCCTTGTCGCCGTCGGTGAGGTTGCTGGCATTGTAGTTCCGCTCTGCGCCGGCAGCGCGTGTCGCTGAGGCTGTTACGGAAGTCGCGGTGGCCATCAGGTCAGTGCCCAGCCGTTGCTGGATCATCGTTCCCAACTGCTGGAGCACTGTCACATCAGCCTCTGGCAGCTCGCCGCTCTGGTCGGGCGGGAAGTTGAGGATGAGTGTGGCGTTGCGCCCCACGGTCTCCAGGTAGATTTTGAACAGTTCGTTGGCCGTCTTCGGGCTCTCGCCGCTGTGCCAGAACCAACCCTTGTTCGTGGCCTTGGCATCGCTCTCGCCGCCGCGCCATTTCCAGCCCGATTCGTTGCCGCTCTCGCCGTAGCCCATAGACCAGTTGGTCTCACCGGCCCAGCCGGCTTCGTTGCCGATCCAGCGGGCTTCGTCGCCCACGCCCCAGATGACGCAGTTAGGCGCGATGGCGTGCACCGTGTCGCGCAGGTTGGGGATGTCGTAGTAGGTCGAGGCATCGGAGATGGTGCGGGTGGTATTCGTGCCGCCGTAGTAGCCGGCATGGTCGCCGCCCGTGGCGCCGTCGAACCACATCTCAAACTGGTCGCTGCCGTATTTGGCCAGCTCTAAGCACTGCGGCAGGAACACCTTGTTGACATAGTTGCTGGTGCCGTCGCCCCAGTAGGCGCTGTTCAAGTCCCACGGCGAGACATAGAAACCATATTTCATGCCCAGGTCGCGGGCCGCTTCGGAGAAGTCCTTGGGGATATTCGTGTCGCGCCCGTTCTGGTTGCCGGCATTCACGATGCTGTGCGTGGTCGTGGCTGTGGGCCAGAGGCAGAAGCCGTCGTGGTGCTTCACCACGGCGATGCCGCCCTTCATCCCTGCCGCCTTCACGGCTTCCAGCCATTGGCGCGGATTGGGCACCTTAGTCGGGGCGAACTTTCTCTCCGCCTCGCTGCCATTGCCCCATTCGGCATTCGTGAACGTGTTCATTCCGAAATGGAAGAAGGCGTAGAACTCCGTTTCCTGCCACAGCAGCTGACGCTGGCTCGGCACAGGATGCACGGGGGCGGGCTCGTTGTCGGGATTCGGCAACGTCTCTTCATATATCTGCCCGCTGACGGCAGTGCTGAACGCCAACAGTGCCATCATGGAGAAAAGTATCTTTTTCATATTATATAAATGGCAAGGCATTATTATTTATTCATACAAAGTTGCCCAAAAATTATGAAAATGCTTTCCCGACCCCGCCGATTAATTTTTTTTAACCGTTCAACACCCTCGCTTTAACACTCCATGATACACATTTTACACTCATTATTACCCTTTACAACAAAAAAGTCTCCGCAGGCATTGTTGAAACGTATGAACGCTGAAGCGACAAAATAACCCCATTTTTTCACACACCATGGTGTAAAGGGCTTTGCACCGCGGTGCGAAAGCCAACGCACCACGGTGCATTCTATTTTTCACCGCGGCGCATTTCGTTTTTCTCTTTCTCCTCCCCTACGGGGGGACGGGAGGGGGCTTTTCACGTCGCAAAGGCACATGATTCACTGAGCGCAAAATTGCACCCAATGACTGCTGCCCATACAAGCTCCATGTTACGGATGGTTTTTATGAGAAGTAATAGAGACAATAAAATGAGGCCTACGTCAGCTGATGCTACTCCAGTCGTAGGAGGATTTGCCGAGGTCGCGGAGGTGCTGCCACATGGCGGCATAGGCGGGGTGGCATTGCTGCGGGTCTTCGTCGAGGATGCGGTTGGCGGTGTCGCGGGCGAGCTGCACGAGCTGTCCGTCGCGGGCGAGGTTGGCGATGTGCAGGTCGAAGGCGAGGCCGCTCTGCTGGGTGCCTTCGAGGTCGCCGGGGCCACGGAACTTCAGGTCGGCTTCGGCAATCTCAAAGCCGTCGTTGGTGTCGCACATGACCTGGATGCGTTTCTTGGTATCTTGCGAGAGCTGGTATTTGGTGACGAGGATGCAGTAGCTCTGCTCGGCACCACGCCCCACGCGGCCGCGCAGCTGGTGGAGCTGTGCCAGACCGAAGCGCTCGGCGTTCTGGATAATCATGACTGAGGCGTTGGGGACGTTGACGCCGACCTCGATGACGGTGGTGGCCACGAGGATCTGTGTCTCGCCGCGCACGAAGCGGTCCATCTCGGCATCTTTCTCGGCGGACTTCATCTGGCCGTGGACCTTGGAGATGCGCAGGTCGGGGAAGGCCTGACAGAGTTCGGCATAGCCGTTCTCGAGGTCTTGGATGTCCATCTTCTCGCTCTCCTTGATGAGGGGATAGACGACATAGACCTGCCGCCCCTTGGCAATCTCGGTGCGGATGCCGCGATAGAGGCTCTCGGTGCGCTCTTCCCAGAAATGGCGCGTCTCAATGGGCTTGCGGCCGGGCGGCAGTTCGTCGATGACGCTGACGTCGAGGTCGCCATAGACGGTCATGGCCAGGGTGCGGGGTATGGGTGTAGCGGTCATGACGAGGACATGGGGTGGCCTCTCCCCCGACCCCTCCCCCGTGAGGGAGGGGAGTGCTGGTGCATCGGCGGGCTTATGCCACAGCTTGGCACGCTGTGCTACGCCGAAGCGGTGCTGCTCGTCGATGACGACGAGGCCGAGGCGGTTGAAGGCGACGGTGTCCTCGAGGACGGCGTGTGTGCCGATGAGGATATCGACTTCGCCTGCGCGCGTACCTTCTAATATGGGCTCGCGGCGCCGCTTGCCCTTGACGGAGCCTGTCAGGAGCTCCACGCGCACGGGCATATCGCCCAGGAACTCGCGGAAGGTGGCATAGTGCTGCTCGGCCAGGATCTCGGTGGGGGCCATGAGGCAGGCCTGGTAGCCGTTGTCGAGGGCGATGAGCATGGTCATCAGCGCCACGAGGGTCTTGCCCGAGCCTACATCGCCCTGCAGGAGGCGGTTCATCTGCTTGCCGCTGCCCATGTCGCGGCGCATCTCCTTGATGACGCGCTTCTGGGCATTGGTGAGCTCGAAGGGCAGGTAGTCGTGATAGAAGGTGTTGAAACGCTCGCCGACATGGGCGAAGACGTGACCGACAACTTGTTGCTGGCGCTGGCGGGCGAAGCGCAGGATGCCGAGCTGGATGAAGAAGAGCTCCTCGAATTTCTGGCGGTAGGTGGCACGCCGCAGGGCCTCCGCAGAGGGGGGATAGTGCAGGTCGTGGAGCGACTGCCAGAGGGGGATGAGGTTGAGCTCCTGGATGATGCTGGCGGGGAGGGTTTCCGCATCGCCGAACGGCGAGGAGGAGATTTTCTCGAACAGCGTCTTCGTGAAGCGCTCGATACAACGGCTGTTGAGGCCGCTCTTCTTCATGCGCTCTGTGGTGGTGTAGTAGGGCTGCAGGCCCATGGTGCCGAGCTGGAGGCTGTCGGCGGGGTCGATGTCGGGGTGCGGGATGTTGAGGCGGCCGTTGAAGACATTGGGGCGCCCGAAGACGATATAGGGCTTGCCAATGACATAGTTCTTCTTGATCCATTTGAACGTCCCGGCCTGGAACCAGATGAGATCCAGGATGCCGCGTCCGTCGGTGAAATGGGCGATAAGGCGGCGCTTGCGGCCGTGGCCCTCCTCCTCGAAGCTGAGGAATTCGCCGCGCACCTGTACAAAAGGCATATCGGCCGTAAGCTCGTGGATGTAGTACAGACGAGTACGGTCGATATGCTTGTAAGGGAAGTAGTAAAGGAGGTCGCGGAACGTGGTGATACCCAGTTCCGCGTCCAGTAGTTTCGCCCTCTGTGGGCCTACTCCTGGCAGGTAGGTGATGGGAGTAGAGAGGTCGATGGCTTATTACATCATGCCGCCCATGCCGGGAGCACCGCCCATCGGCATTTCGGGCTTGTCTTCCTTGGCGTCGCAGATGACGCACTCGGTGGTCAGGAACATGCCGGCGATGCTGGCAGCGTTCTCGAGGGCTACGCGTGCCACCTTGGCAGGATCGATGATACCGGCCTTGCGGAGGTCTTCGTAGCGGTCGGCGCGGGCATTGTAGCCGTAGTCGCCCTTCTCACCCTTCACGTTGTTGACGACGACGCTGCCTTCCAGGCCTGCGTTCTCGACAATCTGACGAAGGGGCTCCTCGATGGCACGCTCCACGATGCGGATACCAGTGGTCTCGTCGGCGTTCTCACCCTGCAGGCCGTCGAGGGCCTTGATGGCGCGGATGTAAGCGACACCGCCGCCGGGGATGATGCCCTCCTCGATGGCTGCGCGGGTAGCGCAGAGGGCGTCGTCAACGCGGTCCTTCTTCTCCTTCATCTCGGTCTCGGAGGGAGCACCGACATAGAGGACGGCCACGCCGCCGCTGAGCTTAGCCAGACGCTCCTGCAGCTTCTCCTTGTCGTAGGAGGAGGTGGTGTTCTGGATCTCGTTCTTGATCTGGTTGATGCGGTCCTTGATGAGCTCGCTCTGACCGTGACCGCTGACAATCGTCGTGTTGTCCTTGCTGATGGTCACCTTGTCGGCGCTACCGAGCATCTCGATGGTAGCCTGCTCGAGCTTCAGACCCTTCTCCTCGCTGATGACGACGCCACCGGTGAGGACGGCGATGTCTTCGAGCATGGCCTTGCGACGGTCGCCGAAGCCGGGAGCCTTGACGGCGCAGATCTTCAGCTGGCCACGCAGACGGTTGACGACGAGGGTGGTGAGTGCCTCGCTATCGACATCCTCTGCGATGACGAGCAGCGGACGACCGGTCTGAACGGCGGGTTCCAGGATGGGCAGGAAGTCCTTGAGGTTGGAGATCTTCTTGTCGTAGATGAGGATATAGGGGTTCTCCATCTCGCACTCCATCTTCTCGGTGTTGGTGACGAAGTAAGCGGAGAGGTAACCGCGGTCGAATTGCATTCCCTCGACGACGCCGATGGTGGTGTCGCGGCCCTTGGCCTCCTCGATGGTGATGACGCCGTCCTTGCTGACCTTCTTCATGGCCTCGGCCAGCAGCTTACCGATCTCGGGATCGTTGTTGGCGCTGACAGTAGCCACCTGCTCGATCTTGTTGTAGTCGTCGCCGACCTGCTCGCTCATGCCCTTGATGCTCTCCACGACCTTGGCCACAGCCTTGTCGATACCGCGCTTCAGGTCCATGGGGTTGGCGCCTGCGGTGACGTTCTTCAGACCCTCGCGGACGATGGCCTGTGCCAGCACGGTAGCGGTGGTGGTGCCGTCGCCGGCATCGTCGCCCGTCTTGCTGGCCACGCTCTTCACGAGCTGTGCGCCGGCGTTCTGGAAGGCATCGGCCAGCTCAATCTCCTTGGCAACGGTCACGCCGTCCTTGGTGATCTGGGGTGCGCCGAACTTCTTCTCGATAATTACATTGCGACCTTTCGGGCCAAGTGTCACTTTGACAGCATCGGCCAGCTGATCTACGCCCTGCTTCATCTGCTCGCGGGCGTCAATATTGAATTTGATTTCTTTTGCCATAATTGTTGAGGACCCACCCCCTGACCCCTCCCGTGAGGGAGGGGAGCGGCTAGCGCTTGGAAGTTTATCGGGTCATTTTTAATGGTTGTTGATTTGGATGTTAAAAGATATTTGTAAAAGATATTATCCCGCAGGCTCTCCCCTCCATAACGGGAGGGGTTGGGGGGTGGGTCTTTAAGCAATAACTGCGACGACGTCGCTCTGGCGCATGACGAGGAACTTCTGGCCCTCGAACTCCAGCTCGGTGCCGGCATACTTGCCATACAACACGGTGTCGCCAGCCTTCAGCACCATCTCTTCGTCCTTGGTGCCGTTGCCCACGGCGATAACCTTGCCCTGCAGGGGCTTCTCCTTGGCGGTGTCGGGGATGATGATGCCGCCGATGGTCTTTTCTTCTGCTGCAGCCGGCTCTATCAGAACGCGGTCTGCAAGGGGTTGAATCTTCATAGTTGTTGTGATTTTATGAGTTTTTAGGTTGTTAAGTTGCATTTTTCGCCGAGCGAAAGGTGTGCCAAAGGGACTTTGTCTGCCATCTTGTCAGTCGGAAACGGCAAAACAAGATGTTTTAGTTGAAAAACTTTAAACTTTAAACTTTAAACTTTAAACTTATTTGTACCTTTGCACCGCCAAACGTATGAAGACGCTCACATACCTTTTCATATTCCTGTTTATATGCCTCGTGCTGGCCTTCATCCCGAAGGCGGGGGGGTATATGTGGGACCCGCGTATCATCATCCCGTCCACGGCGGCGATGTTCACGCTATTGGTATGGCTGGTGGCGCGCTTCATCGGCACCGACCGTGCTCCCTTGGAGATCCTGGTGACGGCGGGCTTCCTCCTGCTGTTCGCGCCCGGCTCGCACCTGTTCTTCTCGCGCGACGAGGATGCCCTCATCGAGTTGGGCTCGCAGTGTATCGTGCCGTTCTTCCTGACGCAGTACAAACGCATCAGCCGCAAGGACTTCAAGCGGGCATACGGCTTCATGCTCCTAATGGGTATCTTCTGCAGCTTCACCCACGACGGTATCACCTTGCCCCTCTGTCTGGCGTTCCTCCTGCAGGCGTGGCAGCGCCGCAATGAGTTCTTCCGCCTGGCCTGCTGGCCCATGGTCATCGGATGGCTGGTAGGCACCGTGTTGCAGTTCACCACGTACGACCACCTGCCCAGTCTGACGCCCGACCTGCAGGCCCTCTCAAGTCGCACCGCGATGGTGTTGGGACTGCTGTGGGACACGAAGATCTTCGTGGTGGCCGTGGGACTCACGTTCTGGATGTCCACGACGGCATGGGGGCGTGCAGAGCTGCGTCGCACATTGCGCCGCCAGCGGTTGATAGCGTATAGTCTGTTATTTGCATTGTCCTGTGTACCCTTTGCCCCGCTGGGCATCGAGAATACGGTCACAGGCGTGTGTTTCTTTGGGATGCTGTGGGCGCTGCTGTTGTCTCAGGGCCTTGAGCGGAGATTCTACGGTGTCGCCAGAGTTCGTAGGAGTTGATGATATTCTGCCATAGGACATAGCAGCCGGCACCGATGCTGGCCTCTGGGGTCAGATACATGTAGGCAATCCAAATGGCCAAGCTCGTATTTTTCTGAAACATTCCCTGCCCTGTGCAAATCTTCTCTTCGGCATTGCGCCCGATGAAGCGGCCGATGGCGAACTGTACGACGGCCGTGAGGAGGGTGAAGAACGCGATGTCGCCGATGAGATGGCTGGCGGCATGGCTGTGCAGGATGTTGCGTAGGGTGATGCCCACGACAATCGCCAGTGACACAGCCCAGCAGTAGAAGCTGAGGTCGGGCGTGCGCATAAACCATTGATAAAGTGGCTTCACCCAATGACGCACGACGGCGCCGAGCAGCAGCGGCAGCAGCAGGACGCTGGCCAGACGGTAGAGGATGAGCTGGAAGGTGGACAGGAAGGTCATTCCCTGGCGCGGCTCCAGCAGCGGGAAGATGGCGGGAATCAGCAGCGAGACGGCAAACGCGGAGAACAACACGAAGGTGGTCATCTGCGTGAGGTTGCCACCGAGCTTGCTCGTCACGATAGGCGAGGCAGCGGCGCAGGGGGCGATGACACACATCAGCACCGCCTCGAGGAGGAGCTTTGGCCCCTTCCCCGACCCTTCCCCTGTTAGGGCAGGGAGAGTGAAAGGTGAAAAATGAAGAGTGAGGAGGACCAATATTATGATGAGGAGGAGCTGAGCAACCAGGACCTTGAAATGCCAGGGGCAGAGGCGCATCAGATGGAAATCGACCTTCGAGAAGGTGATGAACAGCGTGAAGAAGATGGTGATGGGCAACAGCGTCTCGAAGATGGGGGAGAGGGCATCGCCCGCAGCGTCGAGAGCAGGCACGTAGGCAAAGGTCAGGTACGAGATCGAGCCAATGACGATGGCCGTGGGAAGCGTCCAGTTCTTGAGGAAGGAGATGAGCTTCATAAATTTGTGGCAGGTCTATTGAACGTTATGACCTGTGTGCAATGCTCCACCACGGCGGTACGATGGGTGATGAAGATCAGTGTGGGCTTCACGTGAAGGTGTTTGTGATGTTCGATGAGGTTGTTCAGCAGCGTCTGTTCCGTGAGGTGGTCGAGGGCGCTGGTGGCCTCGTCAAGGAGGAGGATGGAACCGCGGCGCAGCAGGGCGCGGGCGATGGCGATGCGCTGTGCCTGTCCCTCGGAGAGACCGGCGCCGCCCTCGCCGATGCGGGTGTCGAGACCGTCGGGGAGGCTCTGCACAAAGTCGGCGCACGCCAGGCGCAGGGCCTCGTGCATCTCGTCCTCCGTGGCATCGGGATTGCCCAGCAGCAGGTTCCAACGCAGTGTGCCGCTGAAGAGAGAATTACCCTGCGGCACATAGACCAGGTTGCAGCGCGTGCGGGCCGACACCGGCACACTATCTAATTCTTCATTTTCAATTTTTAATTTTTCACTTTTCACTTTTAACTTTTCATTCGCATACATCTCTACTGTCCCCTCTGTGGGCTTCAGCAACGCGAGAATCAAACGGAGGAGCGTGGTCTTGCCGCTGCCCGTCTCGCCTAAGATGGCATTGGTGCTGCCCGGCGGGAAGTCGAAGGTGGCATGGTGCAGGACCTTGCGGCTATGTGCCTCGTAGGAGAAGGTGACATCCGTGACGCGGATGCCGGCGCCCTGCTCAAAACGAATCGGCTCGCCGTCCACCTCCGTGGGCACCTCCTCGAGTTCCATCAGACGCTCGGCAGCGGTGAAGCTGCTGATGATGGTGGGGATGAAGCGGGTGAGCTCGCGGAAAGGACCTTGGATCTGGCCGCAGAGCTGGATGAAGGCGGTCATCATGCCGAAGGTGATGATGCCTTCGGACAGGCGGTTGACGCTCCACAGGAAGGTGAAGAGATAGGCGGCACCGAAGCCGATGTTCAGCACCAGGTTCGACGTGGTGGAGAACAGGGTGCGATGGCGCACCTGCTGGCGAAGGGTGCTCTGTTGCTGTGTCAGCGACTGCAGCAGCCACGGCACACGCTCCAGCGTCTTCAGCACCAGACGGTGCTGGATGCTCTCCTGCATGGTGGACTGTATGCGGCTGTCGGTGTTGCGGACCTCGCGGGTGATGTCGCGCATCCGATGGATGTAAAGACGGCTGAGGAGGATGAAGACGGGCAGGATCAGTGTGACACTCACTGCCAGCATCGCATCCATAGAATACAGAAAGAAGAAGGCACACAGGAGTCGCACCACGACGGCCAGCGCCTGCGGAATGGTATCCGTGACCACGCTGACGACGGTCTGGCTATCGCTGATGAGGCGGTTGAGGACGTCGCCGCTGTGCCGCACCTCACGGCCGTGCCACTCGCTGCGCAGCATGTGCTCGAAGATGCGGCGCTGCATCCGGTTCTGGGCTTCGACGCCCAGAAGGGCTGCTATCCAACGGCCCAGATAGCCCAGGGCCATCTGCGAGACCATGATGCCAACGAGGATGACGCCAGCATCGAAAAGTGAAAAGTGAAAAGTGAAAAGTGAAAAATGAGAGGGCTGCGCACCCGTGGCGATGTCGATGGCCAGCTTCGTGGCCCAGATGAAGGCGAAGTCCAATGCCACACGGACAATGCCGCTCATGGCGTTGATGAGCGACTGCCATTTGACCTGGCGGAAGATACGCCAGAACCAAGCCATCAGGTGCCGTGTGCTATATTTACCTCCGTTCTTCACTTCTCACTGTCAACTTTCAACTGTCAACTTTCAACTGTCAATAACCTCCTTCCCTCACATCAGTACCCCACATCAGCTTCGTGCGGAGGGTGCGGAAGAAGCTCTGGTGCGGGCGTTTCAGCACCTTGACCACATAGGGGGCACGGTGGATGGTCAGCTTGATGTCCTCTGTGCATTTCTCACTGCGACCGTCTATCGACACGAGGAAACGATGGCTGCGGGCTGCCACGGAGAGGGTGACGACGGCATCGTCGGTCAGCGTCAGCGGGCGCACCGTCAGCGAGTGGGGCGCCACGGCCACGAGGCCGATGGTGTGGCTGCCAGGTTGCATGATGGGACCGCCGACGGAGAGGGCATAGCCCGTGGAACCCGTGGGGGTGTTGATGAGCAGGCCGTCGGCCTGGTAGGTGGTGAGGTACTCGCCGTTGACGTCCACGCGGATGGAGATCATCGAGGAGTTGTCGCGCTTGAGCACGGCCACCTCGTTCAGGGCGAAGGGGTAGCCCTCGGGCGTGCCTTTGTTGTAGTCCACTTGCAAGACGCAACGCTCCTCAATCTGGTAGTTGCCCTCGTAGATCTGCTCGATGGTGCTGTCCAGCTCCTCGGGCGTGATGTCGGCGAGGAATCCCAGACGGCCCATGTTCACGCCCAGGATGGGGATCTGGCGGTCGCCCACGCGGCGGGCGGCTTCCAGGAAGGTGCCGTCGCCACCCATGGAGATGACGATGTCGGCGTCGAAGTTGTCATCGGCGACGATGCGCGTGGCAGCGGGCAGCTCAATCTGTAAGGTCGTGAGGAAGTGGTAAAAGGCTTCGTCAATCTGCAGGGAGGCCTGTCGTTCTTCCAACAGGCAGAGGAGCTTTTGCACGGAAACGGATTTCTTGGCCTGAAAAGGGTTCCCGAAGAGGGCGAAAGTGAGCTTTTTCATAGGTGGAGACAACGGGAATCGAACCCGCGACCTCAGCGTTGCGAACGCTGCGCTCTAGCCAGCTGAGCTATGTCCCCATGGGTGGCGGTACGCTTGGACAGGGCAAAGGTACGTAAAAAGATTAAAGATTAAAGATTAAAGATTAAAGTTTTTGCATCTTTCGTGCTCATTTTTCTCTTTTCATCTTCATTTTTCTCTTTTAATTTTTCATTTTTAATTTATAATCGTATCTTTGCGCCATCGTTCCAATGATGCATTAATTATGCATTATGCATTATGAATTAAGAATCATGAATTAATCATATGTCCACGAAACTAAGTGTTAATATCAATAAGGTGGCCACGATCCGCAATGCGCGTGGGGGCAACAACCCCAATGTGCTGCAAGTGGCCCTCGACTGCGAGCGCTTCGGCGCGCAGGGCATCACTGTGCACCCTCGTCCCGACGAGCGCCATATCCGCTATCAGGATGTCCGCGACCTGAAGCCTCGTCTCACGACGGAGTTCAACATCGAGGGTAACCCCATCTCGGAGTTCATCGCCCTCGTGCTGGAGAACAGGCCCACGCAGGTGACCCTCGTGCCCGACGGCCACGACCAGATTACCAGCAACCACGGCTGGGACACGAAGACCCACCTGAACTTCCTCACCGATGTCACGGCCCGCTTCCGCGAGGCTGGCATCCGTGTCAGCATCTTCGTGAATGCCGACGAGGAGATGGTGGATTACGCCGCCCGTGCCGGCGCCGACCGCGTGGAGCTCTACACCGAGCCTTACGCCTCCGCCTTCGCTGCAGTTACCGTTCCTGAGGGTTCAGTTACGGTTCCCTCGGGTTCTCCCGAGGGTCTCCGCTCCGCCATCGCCCCCTTCATCCGTGCCGCTGAAGCCGCCCGCGCTTTTGGCCTCGGCTTGAATGCCGGCCATGACCTCAGCCTCCAGAACCTCACCTTCTTCCATCAGCAGATACCTTGGCTCGACGAGGTCAGCATCGGCCACGCCCTCATCTGCGACGCCCTCTACCTCGGCCTCGAAGAAACCATCAAGAGGTATTTGGCTTGTCTCAGGACCCTCCCCCTTGCCCCTCCCTTGTAGGGCGGGGAGTAATTACCTTCACAAAATGACATCTTTACTAATTTAAATAATGACCCTAAAAGCCTTCCTGTAGTCAATACATTCTACTCCCCTCCTTACAAGGGAGGGGTAAGGGGGTGGGTCTTATACTATGATCTACGTATTCTTTGCTACTGGCACCGAGGAGATTGAAGCCCTCGCCACCGTTGACATCCTGCGTCGCGCAGGACTGTCCGTTGAAATCGTGTCCATCACCAACAACCGCCTGGTCACTGGAGCCCATGGCATCCGTGTGGAGGCCGACAGACTGCTGAAAGATGCCGACTTCTTCGATGCGGAGATGCTTGTGCTCCCCGGCGGACTGCCCGGCGCCACCAACCTGGCAGACTGTGCCGACCTCATTGAGCGCATCCGCGACCACGTCTATCTGGGTCGCCCCGTAGCCGCCATCTGCGCTGCCCCCCTCGTCCTTGGACGCATGGGACTGCTCGACGGAAAACGTGCCACCTGCTACCCTGGCTTCGAGGGTGAACTGAAAGGCGCTACCTGCACAGGTGCCCTCGTGGAACAGGATGGTCTCTTCATCACCGGCAAAGGTCCCGCTGCCGCCTTTGAGTTCGGCTACACCATCGTGGAACGCCTGAAGGACAAAGCCACAGCTGACGCGCTCGCAAAGGGAATGCTATATAGGTAAGGGACTCTCCCCCTGCCCCTCCCTATAAAGGAGGGGAGTATATACTTCATGCAATGGAAGCGAATAGTTCTCTACAATCAAAGGTAACTACTCCCCTCCCTCGGGAGGGGGACGGGGGTGGGGCCTCCTTCTGCATTGTTGTCGCCGGCGGCAAGGGCTTGCGCATGGGTGGTGACCTGCCCAAGCAGTTCCTGCCTATCGGCGGGCGCCCTGTGCTGATGCACACTCTCGAAGCCTTCGAGCGTGCCATCCCCGGCATACACCTCGTTTTGGTCCTACCCAAAGACCAGCAGGATTTCTGGCGCGACCTCTGCAAAAAGCACCATTTCACCCTTCCGCACACCATCGCCGATGGCGGCGAGACACGCTTCCATTCGGTTCTCAACGGCCTGAAAGCTCTCCCCGCTCAGCCCTCAGCCCCCAACCCTCAGCCCTCTCTCGTTGCCGTGCACGACGGCGTGCGACCTTTCGTCTCTGAGGACGTCATCCGTCGCACCTTTGATGCCGCCCGCGACCACGGCGCCGCCATCCCCGTCGTCCCCGTCGTCGAAACCCTCCGCCAATTGCTCCCAACGACAGACATATCTGCGCCCCCCAACAATCCACTCCCCTCTCTGTCTAGAGAGGGGCCGGGGGTGAGTTTTACCGTTGACCGCTCCCTCTACCGCCTCGTGCAGACCCCTCAGACCTTCCAGCTCCCGTTGCTCCTCCGCGCCTACGAACAACCTTATACGGAAGCCTTCACCGATGATGCCTCCGTCGTCGAGGCTCTTGGCCATCCTATCACCCTTGTAGAAGGCAATCGCGAGAACATCAAGATCACGACACCCTTCGACCTCACCATCGCTGAGGCTCTCCTTCACCCCACCCATTCCTGAATACATTATGAAACAGCTCCTCATCGCCGCCCTGCTGCTGGCCGCCCCTGTGGCCGCACAACGCACCTCTGACTTGTTTAATTTCGGTTGGAAATTCCATGCCGGCGACATTACTGACGGTGCCAGCATGACCTTGAACGATGCCGACTGGCGCACTGTAGATCTGCCGCACGACTTCCAGATTGAGCAGCCGTGGGTAGCCCCCGGCGAGGATGAGCGTCCCGACACCAGCGACCCAGGTGCCAATATCCGTAGCCGCCTCTCACCACGCGGCTTCAAGGAGATGGGTGTGGCTTGGTATCGAAAGACCTTCGTGCCCGAGGAGAGCTGGAAGGGACATCGTGTGCTCATCGACTTCGAGGGCATCCTTTATGTCGGTGATGCTTACATAAATGGCCATTTCATCGGTAAAACAGATTATGGCTACCTCGGCTTCGAAGCAGACATTACGAAGCTCCTGAAATGGGGTGAGCCTAATGTGCTAGCCGTCCGTGCTGACACCCGTAGCGCCAACAATAGCCGATGGTACACAGGGGCTGGTCTCTATCGCGACGTGCACCTCGTGGTAACCGATAAAATGGTGTATTTTGAGCGCCATCCGTTGAAAATACAATGTAGTGAGGCACTCTCTATTGCTGCCGAGATTACGTGCTTGGAGCGTGGTGTGAAGACCCTGAAAGTGGGCGTTCGCATCTTTGATCACGAAGGACGCTGCGTGGCAGAACAGACTTCCGACGAGGTGCTCCGAGGCAACCAGCGGACGCGTGAATATCAACTGCCTGACATCACGATTCCCGATGCACACCGCTGGGATATCGACGACCCCTATCTCTACACCGCTGAAGTCACTGTCTTTCATGCCGACGGCAGCGTGGCCGACCGTGTCAGCTCCCGCTTCGGCATCCGCCAGCTGGAGTTCTCGCCGGACTTCGGCATGAAACTGAACGGCCGCAAGGTCATCCTCAAGGGCATCGCCAACCACCACACGCTGGGCGCTCTGGGCGCTGCGGCCTACCCCCGAGCCATTGAAAAGCGGCTGCGGCTGCTGAAGGAGTTCGGCTTCAACCACATCCGCACCTCTCACAACACCTACAGCGAGAGCCTGCTGGACTTGTGTGACTCGCTCGGCATCCTCGTGGTAGATGAGCTCTATGACAAATGGCTCACGCAGTACTGCGGCGGACGGGCGGAATGGACGGCACTGTGGCAGCACGACATCCCCGAGTGGATTAAGCGTGACCGCAACCACCCCAGCATTGTCTTCTGGAGCCTCGGCAACGAGCTGCAGACCTATCCCAACTTGCCTTACGGCGACTGGGGTGTTACGCCCTATCGGATGATGAAGCCGCTGCTGAAGCGCTACGATGACACCCGCCTCATCACTGTTGCCATGCACCCGCGTGGCCGTTCCTTGGAGACCGACTCCCTGCCGGCACCGCTGGTGATGGAGACGGATATCGCCGCCTATAATTATAGGTATATGTATTTCCCCGGCGACGGCCGACGTTTCCCCTGGATGATGTTCTACCAGAGCGAGGCCACTACCGCCGCCATGGGGCCCAACTACTACGAGATGGACCTCTCGAAGGTCATCGGTCTGGCCTACTGGGGCGCCATCGACTATCTGGGCGAGAGTCAGGGCTGGCCGGCCAAGGGCTGGGCGCAGGGTGTCTTCTACATCGATCTCACCACGAAACCCAACGCCTATCTGGCCAAGAGCATCTTCTCGGACGAACCTGTCGTGCACCTCTGCTTCCAGGAGCAGAGTCAGGACATCGAGTGGAACGGCGTGAAACAGCGCATCCGCCGACTCACCGACCACTGGACACGCACGCCAGGCGAAGAACTGAACCTGACCATCTACACGAACGCCGACGAGGTGGAGCTCGTGATGAACGGCAAGAGCCTCGGCCGCAAGCAGAACGACCGCAAGAACCCCAAGGCCCGCAACCAAATCCGTTGGGATAAGTTCACGTATGAGCCCGGCTATATCGAAGCCATCGCTCGCACCGACGGCAAGATCGTTGCCCGTCATCGCGAGGAAACCGCCGGCAAAGCTGTGGCATTGCGTCTGTCATACGACAACGCCATGTGGAAGGCAGATGGTATCGACCTCCAGCACATTCGTGTAGAAGCCATCGACAAGAAAGGGCGCGTTGTGCCAACCGCTGATTTTGACATTACTTTCACGTTGGAAGGCAATGCGAAGTTGGCTGCGGTATCTTCAGGCGACCACTATAGCGACGAACTCACACAGCTTGTGAACCATCGCCGCCTCTACGAAGGCCGTTGCCTTGCCATCCTGCGTGCCGATCGCACTCCTGCCACCGTCATCCTCACCGCCACAGCCCCCGGCCTCAAACCCGCGAAGCTGAAACTAACAACAAAAAAATAAAACCTGATGCAGGTTAACGGCTCTTGATAATTTCCGCGATTTCCTTGCGGGCGGCATTGCCTTCGGGGCAGGGCCAGAGGGGATAGACGTGGCCCATCTTCTCCTTTACGTGCAGGCGCACGTCCACGCCAGCGTCCTTCATCTTATTATAGGCCGTGACATTATCCGTATAGAGCGTTTCCCACGTACCGGCATAGATATCGGTGGGTGGCAGTCCCTGCATGTCGCCGTAGAGGGGCGAGATCATTGGGTCGTGGACGTCCATGTCGCCAGCCCAGTCGGTTCCCACACGGCGCAACACAGGCAAATTCAAGAACGTGTCGTACTTTTGTAGCGTATCGTCACCGCCCACAACATCCACCCAGGGTGAGATGAGAATCAGTCGGCTGGGCAGCTCGATGGAGTCCGCCTTAAGCTCCTGGGCCAGGGCGAGGCTAAAGCCGCCGCCGGCAGAGTCGCCCGCGATGATGATGCGCTTGGCGGGGAAGCGTCCCAACAGTTGGCGATAGAGCTGCAGCATCAGCGGATGCGCATCCTTGGCCGTATAGCTGAAGAGCAGCGGGTAGTTGGGTGTCACAATGCCGCAGCCCGTCCTCGTGGCCCACTCGGCCATCGCCGCCCAATGCCGCGACGAGAAGTTGTTCACGTAGGCGCCGCCGTGGATGTAGAGCAGGATGGGCTTCGCGTCATCCTCGGGTGCCGACTCGAACACCTGCATGATCCCGACCTTGTACTGCGTCACCTCGCGGGGGAATTTCACGTCGGCGGGAATTTCCACGACGCTCTTGTCCACAACCTCGGTCTTGCCCTTCTCATAGGCCTCCATCGTTGTCTGGGGCAAGGCATGAGCAACGAGATAAGCCTGCGGCGAACGGCCGTCGATAAGCCAGAAGCCCAGAGCTACACAGACAATGATGACCACGATCGCTACCAGCGTCAGGGCCACTCCTTTGATAACTTTCTTTGTGTTCATAATGTGAATGGTTTAGGGGTTGGTTGGGTTTATTTTGTGTTTCAATACGCATCTGTTTGCGCAACAAAGGTACATCTTTTATCCCGTCCGGCCAAATCTTCTGCCCGAAAAATCACCGTTCCAGCGCTTATCCCGTCCGGCGCCTGCGGCGCCAGTCGTCAAACATACTGAAATGGGGTGCTGCATAACCTGTACCTTTCAGGGGCAAAAGTACATAATTAAATGAAAAATGAATGTGGAAAGGAGAAAAATGAGAGAAAATAATTGTATCTTTGCCCCCGAAATTGAGATATTGAAATATTGAGATGAAGGATCTGCAAGGAAAACGGGTGGCAGCGCTGCTGTCGGGCGGCGTAGACAGCTCGGTGGCGGTGGCGGTGTTGGCGGAGCAAGGCATCCGTCCGGACCTGTGGTATATTCAGATCGGTCCGGACCGTGAGACGACGGATTTCACATGTACCATCGAGGAGGACCTGGAGATGGCACGGGCGGTGGCACATAAGTACGGGTTGCCGCTGCAGGTCATCGACTTGCACAAGGACTACTGGGATAAAGTGGTGGATTACACCATCTCGCAAGTGAGGCAGGGTCTGACGCCGAACCCCGACGTGATGTGCAACCGGTTGATTAAGTTCGGTGTTTTCGACGAGCGCGTAGGAAAAGACTACGACATCATCGCCACAGGACATTATGCGACAACGGAAGAGGACGAGGAAGGGCGCACTTGGCTGTGCACCAGCCCCGACCCCGTGAAAGACCAGACGGACTTCTTAGCGCAGCTGCAGCCCTGGCAGCTGCAGAAGGCGTGCTTCCCCATCGGCCATCTGCCGAAGTCGGAGGTGCGCGCCATTGCAGAACGCGAACACCTGAGTGCCGCGCACCGCAAGGATAGTCAGGGTATCTGCTTCTTAGGCAAGATCAACTACAACGACTATATCCGCAAATACCTAGGTGAGCAACCGGGACAAGTGATCGACCGCGCGACGGGTAAGGTGCTGGGAATGCACCGTGGGCTGTGGTTCCACACCATCGGCCAGCGCAAGGGCTTAGGTTTCGGCGGCGGCCCGTGGTATGTAGTGGAGAAGGACATGGCGCGGAACATCCTGTGGGTGGCTAATGGCTATGACACCATAGAGGCTTACGCGAACCATTTCTTTATCGCGGCACCCCACTGGCTAACGTTGGATCCCTTTGACGGAACCAAAGGACACATGGCGCTGTCAATGACAATCAAAATCCGACATACCCCTGACTTCTGCCCAGCAGAGATCACTCCCCTACCCGATGGCAGATTGGAAGTGAAGACAGAGCGGTCGCTGCAAGGTGTAGCCCCAGGACAGTTTGCGGTACTCTACGACGCACAGAAACACCGCTGCTACGGCTCCGGCGAGATCCGCAGATAACAATGAAGAAGCCGCCCCTGTCCGGGCGGCTTCCTTATTCCTTATTTCACCATCACCTTACGGCCATTGATGATATACATCTGCCCTCGGTGCGGCTCGGTGACGCGGCGGCCATCGAGGGTATAGATGTCAGATTGTCTGCCCTCATCGGCGGCCATACTACGGATGCTCACGGGCACCACATCTGTGATACGCAAGATGCCCTGTGCGATGTCCTTGGTATCCCAGAAGAGCCCCTTCTCAGCATCGATGATCTCAGATTCCAGAACGGGCGTGCCGGCGACTGTGGACACATCCTTCCACAGCACTATGTAATCGCCGACCTTCACGTCGTTGGCGAAGCTTGTGGAATAATGGAGGCGAATGGTACCATTCAGCGTCAGTTTATGGATATTCTGGATATATGTGCCACCGGTAGTGGACAGTACACCAGAAGAGTTTGTAGCAGCGGCAGACGACAGTCCCATATCCAAAATCGCTCCGCTCTCAATGGTGACATCCTTGGCACCGAAATCGATGTAACCCGCGGTAGATGTTGCTATCGCGCCCACCTGTAAGGTGGAACCCGAATTAAAGGTGAACGCAGAGTTGGTGAGCGACGTAGTACCTGTCGTTCCTGATAAGATGGCTCCCCTCTCCACGGTAAGCTCCCCCACACCCAGGGTAGCCCCCGAATTGAGGTGCAACTCACCCGCATTGACATTCGTGGCACCCGAATGGTCGCTCTTGCCGGAAACAGTCATCTTACACGTACCTATCTTATTAAAGATAACCTTATTGTTACCATGCGGATCGGTGAACTTACCCGCAAAGATGAAGTTCTTACCGTTGCTATTACCCACATTCCAGGTGTTGTTGCCGCTGACAGCACTTTGACTCTGGAAGTCTGGGCCAGGTTCTACCAATGAACCTTTTCCTGTAAGCTGACCTACAGTGAATGTTTTTGCAGTGTTGCAAACGCCACAACCCTCTGCAATATCAAGTGTGCCTTTAGGCATACTACCATTCATATCAAGGGGTAGCCAGATGTTGGTGTTTGTGTGCTTGATAGTGCCTTCGAACTGTGACCAGTCGCCTATAATGCGAACACGACTGACACTATTGCGCGGCACAATAGTTAATGTACCCTCGCCAGTAATTTTATTGGCATAGGCAGTATAATAAGTATAAGTGAGATGCCATGCAGCGCTTCTATTCTTAGGTACATGGATGCCGTGGGTGGTACAGGTTGCATCGTCGTAGAGGATACCTCCTTGCATCTCAATAACAGAGGCCGCATTGCTGGTCTGTGCCACGGAACCTGTAGTAACCACTAATCGGTTCAAGGAGCTGCCGCCCGTGACGAAGAGGCATCCTGCCCCCCTCTTTGTGAGTAGCGTTCCCGATAGGGCTGCGCCACAGCGGAAGTCTTTCGTGTTGGTGATGACGCCACCAGCTTCACCAATCATCTTCATGGGAGAGCCCGTCTCCACGGCTGAGGATACACTAAGGATTGCGCCATTCTCAAAAGTGAACTTGTCAGGCGAAGTGGTGATGCCACCGAGATTACCTGTTTCTACGTATTGATTCGACAGCGTCGTTACCTTTGTCGTCCCACCCTTGAGGTGGTTACCGCCGATATATGAGTTTGTACCGTTCATCGTGACAGTACCCGTTCCCTCTTTGATAAACTGCGCATTACCGTCTATCGACCCTGTGCCACCGAAGGTATAAGCTACCGTGTTATTCACTGTAAACGTAGAAGGTATTACGCTACCCTCCACGGAGATTGTCTTCTTGGCTGCATTGTCATCGAAGAGGATGTCATCTCCCGACACGAACGGCGTTGATTCTGTTTCACCAACGACAATGAAGTTCTGTATATCGTTCAGGTTCCAAACTGCATTATCCACAGGAGCCCACACGACTGATGACGCTGCACGCTGCGGCAGGATTTCCAAGATGAGCTGGTTTCCCTCAACATAAATGGCTTTTTTCTCCAAGGGAAGCCCCTCAATGATGAAGTCCTCTCCTTGTCCTTCCAGCTCACCTTCAAAGGTAGCAATCACGTACTTACCAGCAGTCATCATCGTCTGTCCCGAGGCATAGTGTCCGACAACCTCTACAACGGGCATCAAATACGGGGGGCCAGCTAATAACCAGGCATTTGCCGTCTTACGCTCAATGGAGAGTTTCTTTGTGACAATCTTGTCAGCAGATAGATCCTCGGCATAGAGATCCACGACTAAGCGGGAGCCAAAGCCGAGCGCACAGGCATCCGTAGTGATTGTACCCTTGTTGTTGGCACCGCCAGGACGGAGGACGGATCCGTAGTCTGCCTTAATGCTCTTAAAGACACCTCCGTTGGAATTCAGTTCCGCAAAGCGGTTGAGCCAGAAGTCGGAGTTTTTCATCGTACCGTCAAAATTGACGATGCCCGCCCAAATGTCCGTGTTGCCGGTGTGCGTGAAGTCAACGGCAGGCAGCGTCAGAATACCGTCGCCCTGCTTGACAAGGCGTGCACTGCCTGCAAGACCTCCACCCGCGACGGTGCAAGTATAGGTGGCATAGTTAATCTTCGTATTGGCATTAGTGCTCTCACTAGCTGCCGTACCCTGGACCCAAGTGGGGACATTAAAGGTGAGAACAGCAGGCTGTGCACCATCTTCAATGGTAACGCTGGTGTTCCTAGTCTCGCAGACGATGGCGTGCTTGCCGTTGAAGGACGCTGAGAGGGTGCCACCATTGGTCACTTCCTCACGACCGTTCATAGTGAAAGGAGGCGGTGCCACGGTGATGTTCTCGATCTTCCCAAGATAGTAGCTAGGACGCGGCGGCTGATTGTAGCCGTTCATCTGCCACACGATGGCATTGCGGTATTGGTGGTCTGCCCAAAGCGATGGGATGCGGAAAGTGGTAGGAGTGGTGGTAGTATAGATGCGGATATTATTGGAAGCTGTACGCATAATAATCTCTTCACGCCAGTCGCCGAGAATGTCACCCTGGAAGCAGGGTGTTCCCTTGGTGTCATTGTTAGTGAGCGAACCTGGGCAAGTGTAAATAGGAGTCCAACTGCCATACTTGGCAATACAGCCTTCTGTGTTCTTACCATTGATATAGTTAAAAGTCTCCTCGCAGAGATCGCCATCCCAATAGATGCGGAAGTTGGTATTGACACCTGTAGCACTCAAACCGTTAACGGCCTCGTTGGTAATCAGTGAGATGGCTCCCTCGCGTGCGGAACAACCCAAGCCGCCAGGAAAATCATCGGTGAAGTTACCTGCCATGCAACGTCCGTCATCGTTACCGGCGATGAAGCGATGATAGACCTTGCTGGTAGTGGCATCACGATAGTTATTACCTGGGTGGTCTTCCATACAGGCATAGACTTCGTGACCATGAATGTAAGGATTTAGGTCACCCACATGTTCTGCATCGCCGTGACCGAAGCCTGTGGTGGAAAGTCCCTTACCGTTATCATCAATCACCATGGATCCAAAGACAATCTCATCACGGCCATCCCAATCGACATCGGCAACACAGTAGTTGTGATAGCCGTTACCAAACCATGGGCCCGCTGTATTGCAAGTCCAACGCCAGCGCACTGAGAGGGTGTGAGTGGATGGGTTGACATTGTAGGCAATCATCTTATGACGCGTATAAATACCTCGTGCCAGGAAGATACTGGGCTTGCGGCCGTCAAAGTAGGGTGCTCCAAAGAAATGCTTCGAACAACGATGCCCATAGCCGTCGCCCCATGCTTTGTTCAGGTCTGTCTCACCATTTTCAAAACGTTTCAGAGGATAGGCAAGTTGCTGATATTTCTCACCCGTCTCACCATTGAAATAAAGGAGGTACTCGCCGTCCGTGGTGACGAACCAATTGGTTCCTCCACCCGTTTCTCCACGAACGTTGACGTTGGCATTACCAATAGTGTAGGAACCGCCGTCTTTCGTATGTACGACTGCACCATCACAAAGGCGCATTACGCATTCTGCCTTGCCATCGCCATCCCAGTCGTAAGCAGCGATATTCTGTTCATTGTTCTGGAAATCGCCCATATTGGGACCACAGTTAATCCACCAAAGGCGGGTGCCGTCCATCTTCAAGCACTCAAAAATGGAGTACTCGTTTGTGTTAACGCCATCAATCTTGGGGCCATATTTGGGGTAGAATTGCTCCATCTCACTGAGGTTGTCGAACTTCATGATAATCTCCAACTCGCCATCACCATCAACATCGGCACAGGTAGCATCGTTAGGCACCAGTGTACTCTTGATGCCTTCGTGCGTCAACTGGATTTCTTTAAAGGCGCTGGTCCACACGGGCTTCGACTGCACTTCTTTGTCCTCTTCAGCGCCACGTACGACGGCCTTGATGCTATAGGTGTTCGATGCTGTACCACCCTTGTCCGTGAAGTTAGACACTGTCAGTGGGGTATCTGTTATTTTCAGTCCGTCACGATAGACGTTGTACGCAACATCATAGTACTCTTCAGGGAGTATGCGCCAACTCAGGTACACCCCTCCATTCACCTGGACAGCCACAAGGCCGCGATCGAGCTGATCTGTTACACGCTGTGCAAAGCCCGCCACTGACAAACTCAGCAGCGTAGCGAAAAGCAAGATTTTGTGTTTCATTGAATCTATAGTTTGTCGTTTATATACAATGGTAAATGACCAATTTCCGGTGCAAAGATAGTATCTTTTCTTTAGAAGACAAAGAAAAAACGTGCTTTACTTGGTCATGCGCGAAAAAATATGTTACTTTGCGGACTATATAACATCAAAAACGATCTTTTATGACATTCACAGAACGAGCACGCCCTATCTTTGAGCAAGTCATCCTCGACTACCACAAAACCGACCACGTAGATACGGCGATGAACAATCCTTATGCCGACGGCATCGAGGCAGACCTATATCGCAAGTGCTGGATTGACACCGTACAATGGCATTTGGAGGACATTATCCGCGACCCGCAGATCGACCCCGTAGAAGCTTTGGCCATCAAGCGTCGCATAGACAAGAGCAACCAAGATCGCACGGATCTGGTGGAGACCATTGACAGCTACTTCTTTACCAAGTACCACGGGGTGCCGTGTTTGCCGCAGGCCACCATCAACACCGAGAGCCCTGCCTGGGCTGTTGATCGCCTCAGCATCCTGGCCCTGAAAATCTATCACATGCGTGAACAGGTGGAACGCCCCGACGCCAGCGAGGCGCATCGCGCGACCTGCCAGCAGAAACTCAACGTGTTGCTGGAACAGCAGACGGACCTCTCCACTGCCATCGACCAGTTGCTGGCCGACATCGAGGCAGGGCGCAAATGGATGAAGGTGTACAAACAGATGAAAATGTACAACGACCCCGAAACGAATCCCGTTCTTTATCAGAAGTGAAGAATGAAATGTGAAAAGAGAAAAGTGGAAAGTGATAAATGACACACGTAATCGTTCTTAGATTCTCAGCGATGGGTGATGTGCTGATGACAATTCCCGTTATCGATAGTTTCGCCCGTCAGCACCCCGATGTCCGCGTGACGGTCGTCAGCCGACCTTGGGCGCAACCGCTCTTCGCGCTACTGCCTTCCAACGTGGGTTTCATTGCCGCAGACCTCAGTGGTGAGCACGCAGGTTACCACGGTCTCAACCTATTGGCGCGCAGGCTCTTCGCCCTGCAGCCCACGCATATCGCCGACCTCCATGATGTGCTACGCACTAAATGGCTGCGGATGCGACTGCATATCGCAGGCCACCATGTGGCTCACATCCGCAAAGACCGTCGCGCACGGAAAAACTTCATAGAGGCTAAGGAGAAGGTGCAGCAGAAGAGTATGTTCGAGAAGTATATGGAAGTGTTTCGCCGGCTGGGATTTGATGATTGGGAGCTGGATTTCAAAGGATTGTATTCCAACGGCGGTGCCGACCTCTCTGTAGCTGTACCCTCCTTTGATCTTTCCATGCGCCCTGAGCGCCACTGGGCAGCCATTGCCCCGTTCTCGGCACACGACGGCAAGACCTATCCCCAAGAACAGATGGAAGAGGTCATCCGCCAACTTGATGCCCGTGGCGACACCCGCATCTTCCTCTTCGGTGCAGGGAAAAAGGAAAGCGACACCCTCGCCGCATGGGCTGAACGCTATGCCCACGCCGAGAGCATGGCGGGACAGCTCAATAACATTGCAGAGGAATTGGCCGTCATCTCGCACTGCCAAGTGATGCTAAGCATGGACTCCGGAAATATGCACCTGGCAGCATTGGCCAATGTGCCTGTCGTCAGCATCTGGGGGGCCACACACCCTCTGGGCGGTTTCCTCGGCTATGGCCAGCAACTCGACACCGTCCTGCAACGCACCGACCTTTCCTGCCGTCCCTGCTCCATCTATGGCAACAAACCCTGCCAGTTCGGTGATTATCGATGCCTGACAGGCATCACTCCCGAGGCTGTGGTAGAAAAAGTGACAGCTATTGCCCGCAACAACGCTTAGTGTATGAAACAAAGAGTGACATCCCTGCTATGGAGTTATTTGTGGACAATACTCGTGTTCTGTATGGCCAAAATTGCCTTCATGGCAAGGTGCCAGACAGGAGATGAGCTGACTGCCACAGATGTGAAGGATGTCATCTGGCATGGGCTGACGCTGGACCTCTCAACAGCACTTTATTTTCTCATCCTGCCATTCCTCCTTACGATGGTATGCGTATGGTGGTTCCATCGCACGGTCATCAATAGGATTCTTTACGCCTACTGGCTGATAGTGGCAGTCGCTTTTTCCCTGGCTTTTGTGGCAGACTGCAGCCTCTACCCATTCTGGGGCTTCAAGCTTGATGCCTCTTGCCTGCAATACCTATCCTCTCCAGCAGAGGCTACTGCCAGCGTATCGGCAGGTTTTCTCATCCTAAGATTGATTATCTTAATAGGTACCACCCTGCTCATTTTCTGGGGATATGTGTGTCCGCTACGACGGACAAAGACGGAGGATGTTCCGGTCAGAAAGAAAGTGTATGAGACACTCCTCTATATCTTCTGCCTGCCTGTCATCATTATAGGCATCCGTGGCGGGTTGGGAGAATCAACAACCAACATCGGGCAAGTGTATTTCTCGCAGAACCAGTTCCTGAACCATGCTGCCGTAAACCCTGTCTTCAGCTTTCTGGCATCGTTCGAGAAAACAGCAAGTCATATCGTGGACTATCATTTCTACGACGATGATGAATGTGCAGCACAGATAGAAGACCTTTATCCCATTACATCCACAGAGACCGACACCCTGCTCACTACCCAGCGCCCTAATATCGTCATCGTGCTCATGGAAAGTGCAGGGGATTTGTTTGGCGAGTATATGCCCAACCTGCAACGGCTAAAAGCCGAGGGTGTCAACTTCTCCAACTGTTACGGGAACACCTACCGCACCGACCGCGGTACTGTATGCACCTACAGCGGCTACCCCTCGTTCCCCACATCGTCAGTGATGAAGATGCCCAAAAAGACCGCTCATCTACCAAGTATCGCCTCCAGTCTGCAGCGTGTGGGATACCACACTTATTACCTTTATGGCGGCGACATCAACTTCACCAATATGCGCAGCTACCTGGTGGCCACTGGATGGGAGGAACTGACATGGAAGAAAGGCTTCTCGCAACAAGAACAGGGCTCCGCGAAATGGGGGGTCAGGGATGACATTACCTTCAATGCCCTCTACCAACAAATCGTGGAGATGCCCGAAGATGAGCACTATCTCATTGGCTTCTCGACCCTCAGCTCCCATGACCCTTGGGACGTGCCTGTCCGACAATATGAGGACAAGGTTTACAATGCCTTCTACTATCTGGATTTGTGTATTGGCGATTTCATTGAGAAACTGAAAAGAACGCCGCAATGGAATAACTTGTTGATTATCGTCCTTCCCGACCACAGCATGGATTACGGAACATATACACAAGCTCATCGGTATCGCAACAAAATCCCTTTTGTATGGACCGGCGGAGCTGTCAAATTCCCCCAAGAAATTCCTGTCATCTGCAACCAGACAGACCTGGCTGCCACCTTGTTAGGCCAGCTCCGCCTGCCCCACGACGATTTTCGCTGGAGCCGAGACATCCTGAGCTGCTCATATCAATACCCCTTTGCTATTCATCAATTCAACCACGGCTTTGCACTGACAGACAGCACGGGGTTCATTGCCTATGACCTTGATGCCCTGCGCTTCGTGACCACAGAAAGTACTCAGCCACAACGATTGGAACGCATGGGGAAAGCCATCTTACAGGCGACCACAGAAGACCTACAAACATTAGGAACAAAGAAATGAAACAACGCCTCTCAACGATAGTGACCTCACTCGCCTGTAATCTGCTGCTGTTAGTGGCAGCTTATATGCTATGCCGGTTGGCCTTCTTCTTAGAGAACCATGCTCTATTCCGTGACATAGATACTGCTGAAGCGTGGAATATTGTCCGGGGGGGAATCCGATTTGATCTCTCCGCCATCGCCTACAGCAATGCGCTGTATTTGGTGCTGCTCTTCTTTCCCTTGCACACCAAGGAGTGTCGCGGCTGGCAAACATTTCTTCATATCTTTTTCGTTGCTGTCAATACGCTCTGCTTGTCGGCCAATCTCGCGGATGCCGTCTATTACCCCTTCATCAAGCGTCGTGCGACAGCGGCCATCTTCACGGAGTTTCAGAATGACGACCTCACCGATATTTTCTGCCTTGAACTTGCCAACCATTGGTACCTTACATTGTTAGGCCTCCTCTTTGCAATAGCGTTATGGTTCCTATATCGTACTCCATCGCCCTCCACTACACCCCGCAGGAAGTACTATCTTACGCAAGTTCTCTGCCTAGTGCTTTCTGCTATGCTTCTCATTGTTGGGATACGTGGAGGCTACGATTCCGAACTGCGTCCTTTGCACAACGGGAACGCCCGCGAATATGTCAGGCAACCATCCCATGCGGTGCTGGTTTTGAATACCCCCTTCTCTATCTTCCGTACCATCTCTAAGAAGGACTACCCTCAAATCAGTTATTTCGAAGAAAACCTTTTAGAAGAAATCTACACCCCAGTCCATGAATTATCCCTCTCAGGCGACACCCTGCGCCATAAGGATAATGTCGTGATTATCATTCTGGAAAGTTTCAGCAGCTCTTATTCCCGATATCTTAATCCGGATGCCGATGAAGACTGCACGCCCTTTCTGGACTCCCTCATGCGCAAAGGCCTGACCTTCGACCTCTCTCTGGCTAATGGAACCTGCAGTATCGACGCGCAGGCTTCAGTCTTTGCCTCTATCCCTATGATGGTTGCAAGTCTCATGAGCTCCCATGGCACACTGAACGAATTTGATGGAATCGGCAATTATCTAAAACCTATGGGCTATTATACTGCCTTTTTCCATGGTGCTGACAATGGTTCACTTTCCATAGACGGATTCGTGAAAACATGTGGTTTTGATGCCTATTATGGACGCAACGAATTCAACAATGATGCCGAATCGGATCACCATTGGGGAATATGGGATGAACCCTTCATGCAATTTATGGCACACACGTTGAGCCACATACCTGAACCCTTCTGTGCCGGGCTTTTCACCCTCACGTCACACCATCCCTTCCAAATTCCGCCTCAATATCGCGACACCTTCCCCGAAGGAAAGCTACCTGTCTTCAAAACCATTCGCTATACAGACCACTCTTTACGCCGCTTCTTTGAAGAAGCCGGCAAACAGCCGTGGTTCAAGAACACACTTTTTGTACTCATGGGAGACCATACTAATATGCAGTCCTCGCCAGCCTTTATCAATGATTTAGGTGCATTTAGGGTGCCCATTTTCTTCTATCACCCCACCGACACAATATGGCGTGGGCATCGCGCCGGCATCATTCAGCAGACAGACATCCTGCCCACTATTCTTCATTACGTAGACTATAAAGGCCGCTATTTCTCTTTTGGAAACGACTTATTAAATGACACCACAGAATACATTGGTGCCCTTTCTTACATCCACGATCAGTACCAGTATGTTCAAGACCATTACCTGCTACAGTTCGATGGCACAAAAAGCACAGCATTTTATGATTTCAGTATAGACCCTCTTCTTCAGAACAACCAAGTAGCAGTTCCTTTCTATGCACAACGCCGCGAAGATATGGAGAAAAAACTTAAAGCTGCTATTCAACAATATATGACCCGTATGAACGGCAATCGCTTAACAGCTAAGCAGACAGAAACAGAAAAGTAAGATGGGAGTAAAAAGGTACTTTTCATCATTCTACACGCCGCTGCTACGCACGCCATTGGCTTTCGTGTTCAACATCGCGTTAGCCTATGTCGCCTATTGGCTGTGCCGACTCGTCTTCTGGGCTGAGAACCTCTCCGCCTTCCCAGACTTCTGGAGCGGCAACCCTCTGAAGGACATCGTCACAGGCGCCTGGATGTTCGACACCTCCGCTATTCTCTACACTAACGCACTCTACGCCGTGCTGATGCTCTTCCCCTTGCATCTGAAGGAATTACGCTGGTGGCAGCAGACTGCCAAGTGGCTCTTCATCATCGTGAACAGCCTCGCCGTTGTCATCAACCTCTCCGATGCCGTCTATTTCCAATATACCGGCCGCCGCACGACGACTACCGTGTTCCAAGAGTTCGCCCATGAAAGCAACCTCGGCAGCATCGTGGGCGTGGAGCTGTTGCGCCACTGGTACCTCGTGCTCGCCGGCATTGCCATCATCGCATTGCTATGGAAGGCTTATCGTAGAGGTGGTGGGTATGCCCCACACAAGACCAGGCAAACACTCATATTCTTCATCCTTCATTCGTCACTCTTCATTCTTTACATCCCCCTGACTATTATCGGTATGCGTGGCGGTGCCACCACAGCTGTGCGTCCCATCACCATCTCCAATGCCAACCAGTATGTCAGCCGCCCTGCGGAAGCTGCCATCATACTGAACACACCCTTCTCGCTCATCCGTACCATCGGTAAAGCCAAATTTTTGATACCCAACTACTACGAAAGCGTTGATGAAATGGAGCAGATTTACACGCCCATCCACTGTCCGCGACCCGACAGCGCCTTCGTAAAGAAGAACGTGGTGGTCTTTATCATAGAGAGCTTCGGACGCGAATATATCGGAGCACTCAACGAGCCCCTTGAGGATGGGCACTATGCTGGTTACACGCCCTTCGTAGATGAACTCTGCCGCGAGAGCGCCACCTTCCGCTGGTCGTTCTGCAACGGCCGCAAGAGCATCGACGGAATGCCCAGCATCCTCTCCAGCATCCCCATGTTCGTGGAGCCCTTCGTGCTCACGCCAGCCTCCATGAACACTTTCGGAGGCTTGGCACAGGAACTCGACAAGCACGGCTACGAGACGGCATTCTTCCACGGCGCAGAGAACGGCAGCATGGGCTTCCAGGCCTTTGCACACAAGACGGGTTTCCAGAAGTATTTCGGGCGCGACGAGTACAACGCCGACACGCGCTTTCAGGGCGACGAGGACTTCGATGGCACATGGGCCATCTGGGACGAGCCCTTCATGCAGTTCTTCTGCGCCCAGATATCGGAACTCAAAGAGCCTTTCATGACGGCCCTCTTCACAGCCAGCAGCCACCACCCCTACGCGATTCCAGAGGCTTATCGCGACACCTTCCCCGAGGAGGGCCTCATCATACACAAGTGCATCCGCTACACCGACCACGCCCTGCGCCGCTTCTTCGAGCAGGCACGCAAGCAGCCGTGGTTCCACAACACGCTCTTCGTGCTCACCTCCGACCACACGAACCTCAGCGACCACGCCTTCTACCAGAACGACATCGGCAGCTTCTGCGCACCGGTCATCTTCTACGACCCCAGCGGCACGCTATTCACCCCGGGTATGCGGGAAGGGATCGCCCAACAGATCGATATCATGCCCAGCGTCTTGGGGCTGCTCAACCACAACGAGCCCTACATCGCCTTCGGATGCGACCTCTTCCACACACCGACCGACAGCACATGGGCCGTGAACTATACGGGCGGCATCTACCAATACTTCAAACACAACCGCCTGTTGCAGTTTGGCACGATGCACACACATGCCCTCTATGCCCTCACCGACAGCCTCATGCAGCACAACATCATAGGCCAAGAGCCTCAGCTGCAAGCCGCCATGGAGCGCGAACTGAAGGCTATCATACAGCAGTATATGTCTCGCATGAATAACAATCAACTCGTCATCCCATAACTTATGGCTTCAGATATCCCCTTCTACGAACAACGCGTACTCACACCATGGCAGCAATGCCGGCTGAACATACTCCATGCCGTCTTCTACGTCGTGTCGCTCATCCCGATGTGGCTGCTCTACGCGTTGTCCGACATCACATTCTTCTTCGTCTATACATTGGCACGCTACAGACATAGCATCGTACAGGAAAACCTGCGACAGTCGTTTCCGGAGAAAAGCAAACACGAGCTGCGTCTCATAGAAGCCAAATTCTACCACTGGTTCTGCGACTACGTGTTCGAGACTGTCAAACTCACCTCCATCAGCAAACGGGCGATGAAGCGACACATGCGCTTCGAGAACATAGAACTTATCGTACGACTCCTCAACGAGAACAAGTCCGTAGCACTCGTGCTGGGACACTACTGCAACTGGGAATGGATCTCCAGCATCCCGCTACATATCCAACGACAACCGTCGGAATGGGGACGCTACCAGATCTACCACCCGATAGAGAACCCCGTCATCAACAAACTATTCCTGCGTATTCGCGCACGTATGGGAGTGGAAAACGTCGCCATGAGAGAGACTCTACGCGTTCTGATGCACACACAACAGGCAGGAAAACCCTTCGTCGTGGGACTGATAGCAGACCAGACACCGAACTGGCGCGACATACGCCTCTGGGCGCCGTTCCTGAACCACCCGGAGACACCCTTCTTCATCGGACCGGAACGGATGGCCAAGAAAATGAACCTCGCAATGGTCTATCTCGACGTCCGCAGAGAACGACGAGGCTATTATGTCGCCTCCTTCCAGTTGATGACAGAAAAACCCAACGACTATAAGGACTATGAGCTGACAGAATGGTATGCCCGCCTGCTGGAACAGTCCATCAGGCGACAGCCGGAATTGTGGCTGTGGACACATAACCGCTGGAAACGCACCAAAGATCAGTATGAAAGCCTGAAAGACCCCGTCACAGGGAAATTGAATGTATAACCGACCTGAAGGAACCCTCCACTTATGATATTACTCAGCTTCGATACCGAAGAGTTTGATGTCCCACGCGAGCATGGTGTTAACTAGACACGCTCCATGAGGGCATGTCCGTCTCCGTAGAAGGCACACAGCACATCCTGGATGTTCTCAAAGCCAATGGCGTGCGGGCAACATTCTTCTGCACAGGCAACTTTGCAGAGAGCGCTCCGAAAATAATGCAACGCATCATCGACGAAGGGCATGAAGTGGCCTGTCACGGCGTGGACCACTGGCAGCCTCAGGCTTCAGAAGTGGAGCGCTCCAAGGATATTGTGGAGCGTGTGACAGGCATCACCGTTTACGGCTATCGGCAGCCCCGCATGTTCCCCGTTTCCGATCAGGCCATCCGAGAGGCGGGTTACACGTACAACTCATCTCTCAACCCCGCCTTCATACCCGGTCGCTATATGCACCTCACAGCGCCGCGCACCTGGTTTATGAAGGACGGCGTCATGCAGGTTCCTGCCTCGGTGACGCCAAGGCTGCGCTTCCCCCTCTTCTGGCTCTCGCTGCACAACCTGCCTGAAAGGCTTTATCATTGGATGGTAAGGCCAAGCCACTCAGGCACTACAGCAAAAGGTGCGATGATGAGTGAGAATAAAGGTCCATAATGATTCGTGTCCCTGTACTCACCAGGGTATTCGGCATAGAGAGATATTTGCTCCCATGCGTGAAAAAAGACGCCTCTGAAAATGAGGAAATTGTTATGACTGTGCATCTTCATTGCCGCTGCAATGATTGCCAATAGTATCCATATGCCGGAAAGCGTTCGATAATCGCACCAGAATGGCTTGGAAAAAAATGCGCGGAATCGTTCTTTCATAGATTTGGAGTCTCCATATTTTAGTTTCTGAATGCAAAAGTACTATGTTTTTTTCAAATACTGACAATAAAAAGCGCATTCATTGAAAAAAAGTGATTATCTTTGCACCTGATAACCTAATATTAACAATCTATGCTGAGACATTTCCTCTCCATAATGGCGCGCTACCTGAAGCCCTACCGCAAGTACTTGGGCTGGTCGGTCGTGCTCAATTTCGTCTCACAGTGGCTGAACGTGTTCTCGTTCATGGTTCTCATCCCTATCCTCAATATCCTTTTTAAGATTGATCAGGCAGTCTATACCTACCAGCCCTTTTCATGGAACAAAGACGTCCTTGTCAACAATGCCTACGCCTGGATTCAGGAGATGATGACCAACCATGGAGCATTCCTCACCCTCGTCTTTATGGGGCTCGCACTCATCATCATGACGGCTCTCAAGACCTTTGGCTACTTCGCCTCCTCAGCCATCATGGTGCCCCTGCGCACCGGTGTAGTACGTGACATCCGCATCGAAGTATATGAGAAAGTGTTGAAACTACCGCTGAGCTTCTTCTCAGAAGAGCGTAAGGGCGACATCATCGCACGTATGTCCGCCGACGTTCAATGCGTGGAAGGCTCCATCACCAGTTCCATCGACATGCTCATCCGCCAGCCCATCGCCATCATCGTCTGCTTCTTCACCCTCTTTGCCACCAGCTGGCAACTGACCATTTTCGTCATCGTCGTGGCCCCCGTTGCCGGATGGCTCATGGGTGTCGTCAGCCGTAAGCTCAAAAGCCAGTCCGCAGCGGTGCAAGGACAGTGGGGTGACATCATCGCACAACTTGATGAGACACTCGGCGGCCTCCGCATCATCAAAGCATTCATCGCTGAGAGCAAAATGCTGAAACGCTTCATCTATGTCAACGATGAATTCCGTAAGGGCATGAATGCCATGATTATCCGCCAGAACGCCGCACACCCCATGTCGGAGTTCCTGGGCACCATCATCATCGTCATCGTGCTGTGGTTCGGCGGCTTCCTCATCCTCAGTGAGAGCAACCTCATCGACGCCTCCACGTTCATCTTCTACATGGTTATCCTCTACAGCGTCATCAACCCGCTGAAGGAACTCTCGCGTGCCACCTACCAGATACCGCTCGGCCTCGCCTCCATGGACCGTATCGACTTCATCCTCAAGGCCGAGAACCCGATTAAGGAGCCCGAACATCCACAGCCCCTGCCCACCTTCGAAAAAGAAGTGGAACTGCGCGACGTCAGCTTCAGCTACATCGAGGGACGCCCCGTGCTCAAGCACATCAACCTCATCGTGCCCAAGGGCAAGACCATCGCCCTCGTGGGACAGTCAGGCTCCGGCAAGAGCACCCTCGTGGACCTCGTGCCGCGCTACCACGATGTCAAGGAAGGCGAAGTGCTCATCGACGGCAAGAACATCAAAGGCGTCCGCATCTCAGAGCTGCGCTCCCTCATCGGCAACGTGAACCAGGAGGCCATCCTATTCAACGATACCTTCTACAACAACATCACCTTCGGCGTGGATAACGCAACAATGGAGCAGGTCATCGAAGCGGCCAAGATTGCCAATGCCCACGACTTCATCATGGAGAGCGAGAAGGGCTACGACACGATGATTGGCGACCGCGGCGGCCGACTCTCAGGCGGTCAGCGCCAGCGCGTCAGCATCGCCCGTGCCATTCTCAAGAACCCGCCCATCCTCATCCTCGACGAGGCCACCTCAGCCCTCGACACCGAAAGCGAGCGCCTGGTGCAGGAAGCCCTGGAGCGCCTCATGAAGAGCCGCACCACCATCGCCATCGCCCACCGCCTCTCCACCATCAAGAATGCCGACGAAATCTACGTCCTCTACGAAGGCGAGATTGTGGAGCGCGGCCAGCACGACGAGCTCATCGAGAAGGATGGCTACTACAAACGCCTCTACGATATGCAGCAGTTGTAAAGAAAGAAACCTTGCGACCTTGAATACAAAACATCTGTAAAAATGGCTAGTATAAAAAAAGCTGTTCGAAATTGGATATACAGAACACTTAACAAAGAAGAAAGCCCGATAAGACAACATTTCGCCCTGATAGAAGAACAGAACAGAGCGTTACAGGCTGATTTATCCCGTCTTTCTAATCAGTTAAGTCCATTGGGTCTATTACCGCTGATTAACGAAGAACTTGTCAATCCTGTATCTGTTTTGCATAAGAACGATTTCTCGTTGCTTATATGCAATGAATATCTACATCAATACCATAACAAGCAAAAGACAAAAGATTACACCGATCACTTCGTGAGTTACTGCTATGAGGCCCCTGCTGGCTATGCAAATCTTGGAGACTATATACAAACCCTCGCCACTGAATTAGCTATCAAACAATGTGTTGAGAAGGACTCGACACCTGTTAAGTTTGAGCAGGTTTTCCGCAGTCACCTTACTAATCATCAAGGTGGTACTTGTATTATGCAGGCATGGTATGAACATAAGTCACTAACATTCCTACCAGGCCCTGATACTCGTCCAATCTGGATAGGAACCCACTTCAACGCCGATGCCAGGAATCTACTCAACATTCTATACAACAACAGCGAATATCGTTTGAGTGATGTTGGCTGTAGAGACAAATCAACGCTTGCCTTTTGCCAAAGCATGGGTATGTCATCCTATTTTTCCCGATGCCTTACCCTGACACTGCCAAAACGTTCTTCCGAAGACACCAATGGAGCAAAATACACATACGTCGTTGATTGTTCTGAAGAAATTATCTCTTTGCTCCCTGTTAGCCTTAAGAAAAAATGTAGGGTGGTGAGCCAACGCGGTTTCCGCTTTCAGCCATGGCAAAGCTGTGAGACATGTCGCACTGCAGCAGAGAACCTATTAGAAGAGTACAAAAAGAATGCCAAATTGGTAATCACTACAGCTTTGCATTGTGCCCAACCGTGCCTTGCTTTGGGTATTCCTGTGGTCTTCGTCTATCCTGTCTATAATTACAAGGAGGAAGAGCGCTTCTCATCAATGGATGGTATATTGCCTCAGTACACCTTACAGGATCTGAAAGATGGAACTGTAGTCTATCCTGAGAAGGCACCCGACATCGAAGAACTCAAAAAGGCCATTCTTCGCAACCTTCGACTCAGCTTGAAAACAGAGTTGTCTAAAGAGGAACTGGAAGAAAGGAACAACGTTCGAAAATTCGTAGAGGAGTACAATATTATCAATTAATACTAACACTCGCCAACATACCTAAGATGGAAGCAAAAGAAGTCGTCTCGATAATTCTCCCTATATACAATGTCGAAAAGTATTTGAGAGAAGGACTGGATTCTGTCAGAAAGCAGACATACAAGCAAATAGAAATCATATGTGTGGACGATGGTTCATCTGATGCTTGCCCTGAAATCCTTCAAGAGTATGCAACCAAGGACAACCGCATAAAGATTATCACTCAGGAAAACGCAGGAACTCTTGTTGCGCGAAAGATAGGTGTGGCAAAAGCTACGGGCCACTACATCATGTTCGTAGATCCTGACGACATCCTTTTTCCAACAGCAGTAGAAAATGTTGTTAGAGAAATGAAGAAAGAAGAGTGTGATGTCGTCGTCTTCGGATGTACATTTATTGGTGAAGAGTTTGCGACACTCGAGGAGAAGGATTTCTTCGATAAACATTTTAATCATTGTTTGAAAAAATTTGACGAGCTCTGCAGTAGGACTGAGATTCTCACAGAATACTTTGTGAATCACAGTATACCTTATCACCAATGGGGTAAAATATATCGTACTGACCTTGTTAAGAATGCATTCGCCAAGATTCCCGACCTGAGGTGCGTGTTTGCCGAAGATCAAGGCACGGCATTGTTTATTTTCAACCATGTTAACAGGATGACTTTTCTAAACAAGAGACTTTATTGCTATCGAATAGGAATGGGCATATCAACTCAAAAACAATACAGTATTGAGAAATACACACAATGTCTGCAATCTTTCGAGATGTTATACAGCATAAAGGCCTTCATCGCTGCACAGGACGAAAACAAGATGTTGCTAGAACAAATTGGCAAAAACATTGAGATTGATATGGTAAGAACAGCGGTCATGTTTATCGACAGGCTGGAAGACGAAACCTGCACAGACAAATGGCTGAAACCTCTGCTACAAAAATGTCCTAACACTCCCCTTTTAGTAAAGGAACTGATGAATAGGGGCAATGTCGCCAAGGAAACCATCATGAATTATGAATCACGACTGAATCATTTGAGTAAAAAGAACAAGAAACACCTTAAGCAGTTGAGGATAGTTATTATAATAGCGTTTATGCTACTGATTACAGTTGTATGCTTGCTGATAGCGAGATAGGTATAAATGTTTTTTATAAAGAAGGTTATTCACATTATGGAAAGTAGCATTCAGACAATTGCTTTTTATTTGCCACAGTTCTATCCCACCAAGGAGAATGATGAGTGGTGGGAACCTGGGTTTACAGAATGGACCAACGTGGTTCTATCAAAGCCGCTTTATAAAGGCCATTATCAGCCTCGCATTCCCCGTGACTTAGGCTTCTACGATCTTCGTGTACCAGAAACTCGCGATCGACAGGCCAAGATGGCACAAGATGCTGGTATCACCGGTTTCTGTTATTGGCATTATTGGTTCGGCAATGGGAAACGGTTACTTTCTGAGGTATTCGACGATGTTGTCAAATCAGGAAAACCCGATTTCCCGTTCTGCCTATGTTGGGCGAACCACTCATGGTATGCCAAAACGTGGGATCCAAACAGCCCTGACACATTATTAGTGGAGCAGCAATATCCTGGTGTGGAAGATTACACCAATCATTTCCTCGCTATGTTAGAAGCTTTCAGGGACAAGCGTTACATTACTGTAGACGGGAAATTATTATTCGGCATATTTGACAGCGATCGTTTTCCAGATATGCAACTCTTCAAAGAAACATGGAATACATTAGCTATAAAATATGACCTTCCCGGTTTCCATTTTTTTGCCTTAGTCCAAGGCGAACATCGTTTGGTGAATTTTCAGACAAGAGATTTATTTGATAGCATCATGTTTGACAAGCTCACCGATGCCTACTTCGAAGTGCGTTTCAGTAAGAAAGGACAAAGATATGAAAAATATCTGATGAACTGGTTAAAGAAGCCACATAAGGTGGATTACGATTATTATACCCGAAGAGTCCTTGACGGAATGGTCGAACATCCCGACTTCATACCATGCATTGACCCTGACTTCGACCATTCGCCACGAAGTGGATATAAGGGAATTGTGCTCAATGGCAGCACACCCGAAAAGTGGGGAGCATTATTAAAGAGTGTCAAGAATCTACTTGAGAAGCAAGACAATCCAAATAAGATTATTTTCATTAAGGCGTGGAATGAATGGGGTGAAGGTAATTATCTCGAACCCGACAGAAAATGGGGGACTGCTTACATCGAAAAAACTCGTGAAGCATTGGTTGATAAATAAAACATGTACTAACGTCACTGTTTATGGATATTATCAAATGGCTGTATAAAAAACTAAAGGCGCAAGAGTCTTTTGAACTTAAAGAGGAACTTTCTGCGCGCTTGTCTTCCCTGAAATACAATCCTGGAAAGGTGTTCTTCGAAGGAATTGAACAGGTCTGTGGTGAAGAGTATATTCACATTGGCGACGGTACGGCATTTGGCCTTCACTTATTTCTGACAGCTTGGTCCACTTTTTCATACCATGATAATAAAGGCTGTATACATTCTCAGGATTTTTCTCCAGAAATACACATCGGCTGCAATTGCTATTTCGGAGCCTATAACCATATCACTGCCATCAATAGAATTCAGATAGGTGACAACCTACTTTCAGGTAAGTGGGTCACCATCACGGACAACAACCATGGTGAAACGACATTCGATTCAGTTTCCATTCCACCTATAAAAAGGGCTTTGACATCAAAAGGTCCAGTTGTAATCGGTAACAATGTCTGGATTGGTGACAAGGCAACCATTCTGGCAGGGGTTACCATCGGAGACTCTTCTATCATTGCGGCCAATTCGGTTGTTACACAGGATGTTCCGTCCTATTCCGTAGTGGCAGGAAATCCGGCTAAAGTAATAAAGAGAATGAACCAATAACACAAAAAATCAGTAAAAATGAAAGTATTATGGTTTGAAGTTACACCTCCGGGAAGATACCTAGGCGAAAGCATGGTTATCGGAGGTTGGCAGGACTCTTTAGAGCGTATAGTGCGTACTAGTCCCGACATTGAGTTAACCATTTGTTTTGAGACTTATTCTCCATTAGACATTCGTGTTATTGAGGGGGTGACATATATACCAATGTGTGTCACCTACAACTCATCAGAAAAGAAACTTGCGAAGAAAACATGGGCGGTTAATGCGGAGAAACTTGTTCCGCTCATGAAGAAGGTTGTGGCTGATGTTCAACCTGATATCATTCATGTATTTGGCACTGAATGGCCCTATGGATTGATTGCCGAACATACAAATATCCCCGTGGTAATACATATACAAGGCGCTATCGTACCCTATAATAATGCTATGTACCCGCCAAAGTATAGTTTTGCTGATGTAATACGTGAAATTGGACCTTTGCATCCCCATAGAATCCATAAGGCTTGGAATGAGTACAGGTATGACAAGTCAAGGCAGCAAGTTGAGCAGAGGATATGGAAGGCGGTAAAGCACTATATGGGACGAACCAATTGGGACAAGGCACTTTCTGAAATGATGCATCCAGGTAGGACTTATTTTCATGTCGAAGAAGCATTGCGCTTGGAGTTTACAAATGCGCAAGTGTCGTGGAATTTGCCACAGGAGGAGAAGATAACGCTTATTTCTACTGGTTGCTCAACATTTTGGAAAGGTCCTGACATGTTATTGAAGACTGCTCATGCTCTAAAGGAGTATGGAGTGAATTTCGAATGGAAGGTGGCAGGCAGTATGCGAGAGGATGTGAAACGTATTGTTGAAATGAAGGAAGAGAAAATGTTCGAAGAAAACCACATCACTTTCCTTGGTTTTATCAACCCACAGGCACTGCAGGAACACCTCCTTTCCTCAACGATGTATGTCCACACCGCATATATTGAAAATAGTCCGAACTCTATCTGTGAAGCTCAATGTATGGGAATTCCCATCGTATCAACAAATGTCGGAGGCATCTCTTCCCTTGTAAAAGATGGAGAACAGGGACTATTAGTTCCAGCCAACGACCCATGGCAGATGGCATATGCGATCATGCGGCTGGCTTCAAATAAAGACCTGATGCTACGTTTCTCTGAAAACTCCAAGAAAGTTGCCGCGGCTCGTCACAATCCAAAGAATATTCTTTCACAGTTGTTGAACGTTTACAACACATTGCTTTGTATCTAAAATGATGGGAATCCTATTTGAAAGGCTTGCTAAGATTATCGAACGCAATATTGCAAAGCGTAAAGAGAAAGAGAAAAGATGTCTCATTGCTCGGATTCAGGGGAATCCTAAAAAAATAGGATTTTTAGGGGAAATCGGAATGATTAATTGCCCTGAATGTATTACCATTGGGAATGATACTTGGTTTGGGGATGGGGTATTTCTTACTGCATGGGATCATTTCAATTGTCTTCTTGACGGAGAACCATACGTACAACATTTCACTCCTTCTATTACAATTGGTAGGAATTGTCACTTTGGTGTACAGAATCATATTACTTGCACGAATAGGATTTCTATTGGAGATAACCTATTGACAGGAAAATGGGTTACTATTACGGATAATTCTCATGGCGACTCAACATTTGACCACATGAACATGGATCCGCTGAAGAGACCTATCGTCTCAAAGGGGCCAATATCTATAGGAAATAATGTTTGGATTGGTGATAAAGCAACAATACTACCAAATGTTTCTATAGGCGATGGTGTCATTATTGCTGCAAATGCGGTGGTAACAAAAGATGTTCCACCATACTCTGTGGTAGGAGGCAACCCTGCCACAATAATCAAGACAACCAAGATAGAGCGATTGGCATATGACAACAAAGCGTAGAGTTATTGCCATTCATTTACCTCAGTTTCACCCATTTAAGGAAAACAACGAATGGTGGGGAATGGGGTTCACAGAGTGGACCAATGTTACTAAAGCAAAGCCCAGATATGAAGGTCATTATGAACCTCGTTTACCCTCAGATTCTGGGTTCTATGATTTACGTCTCCCTGAGGCACGTGAGTTACAAGCGGATTTGGCTAAGCAATATGGTATTGACGGCTTTTGTTATTATCATTATTGGTTCAATGGCAAGCAGCTAATGGAACGACCCGTTGATGAGATCCTTTCTCTGGGTAAGCCTGATTTCCCTTTCATGCTGTGTTGGGCAAATGAAAATTGGGCACGGAACTGGGATGGTGGTTTCAAGGACGTACTCATAAAACAAGAATATTCTCATGAGGATGATATTAACCATATGCGATGGCTCTGTGAGAACGTCTTTCCGGACTCTCGTTACATTCGCGTAAATGGCAAACCAGTATTTGTTGTGTATCGTGTGTCCTTATTCCCGGATTTCAAGGAGACAGTAAGAACATGGAGAAAGGTCGCGAAGGAAGAGTATAATACGGAATTGTATTTAATTGAGACGATGTTCCCTGGTGACCCCTCACATACAAGTCTCACAGAAGGTGTTGACGCTGCTATGGATTTTCAGCCATTAGGAGTCATGACTTCCGGACTGCCATTGGTTCCTGTAAAAATGATAGATTCTACAGAAAATGAAAAGCAAAAACCTACTGTTTACAATTATTCCCAATATGTAGATTATTGCTGCGGTAGCGAATTACCTCAGAAGTGTTACCCCTGTATTTCACCTGGATTTGACAATTCGCCAAGACGCATAGGACGTACTTTTCTTTCGTTCACTGAGTGCACCCCAAAGAACTTTGGCCGATGGTTATATAATGCTTTGTGCCGGAAATGTGATTTTGGAAACTCCGACGAGAACTTCGTCTTTATCAATGCGTGGAACGAATGGGCTGAAGGGAACTATATCGAGCCAGATCAGAAATGGGGAAGAGGTTTCTTAGAAGAGATTAAGGAAGCCATTGGGAGGTATGATAGTTTTGGTGTTCCCGAGACCTTTGACTTGGAACGGCATCAAGTCTTTGATGATTTGATGAAAAAAGTGGGAGGTGTTGACAAGAAAAAACAAGAATTGAAGCAATATTATCATGCGTGTAAGAATATAATTAAAAATCCTTCCGTGTCATACATGAATGCCCTCCATGAAATAAGAAAATACCAAAGCTTTTTCTCGATGGCAATAACATTAAAGTTATATTACAAATTACTTTTTTACAAAACGATACAATTGATAAGGGGAACATAAGCTTATTCATAGTGAAGTAAACCGTCTTGTTCGACCTTACTGGATGTAGCCATTGAAAGCTTTTCTTTCAACAAAAATACTACTCGCCAATAATCATTCTGATTCTTGTCTTTCTAATCATATCCGTTAACAGATATGCCACGGAGGATGACAACATTTGAATTCATCACATGGTAATCAATAACGTAAGTAGTCTAATAGACAGGAGTAGGATGATGATATTGTTTCATCACTTCATCATAGTCCGCCGTGTCGCGTATGACGCGCTTCACATGAGGGGAATAGTGGGGCGATAGGATGTTCAGGCTGTCTCTATAGTCAGGCGAGGTGATGCCTGCCAGATACAGCATCGTCTGACCGATATTGCTGCTGATGAAAGGGCGATGTGCTGCGATTCTAATATTCTTCGCCAAGGTAGGATGTCCTTCCATGAAGCGGTCTGTCATATAGAACATCAAGGGAATCTCATATTGGAAATGAGCCACTTCGGGGATATCCGTCTCGCCTGAGCGCATGAACGCATCGCGCCAGTCGTAGATTTCTTCGCCATGATCGGCCAGATAGATGGCAACGGCATCCTGGTCCTTGAACACAGAGAAGATGGAATCGACCACGAAGTCGTTGTAGAGAATGGAGTTGGCATACTCGGCCTCCGTCTGCTTCCCGTTCTTGCCACCAAAGGTGGTGAGGGCATCTTCGGCTTTAAACACATCGAACTCTTCTGTATAGCGATCCTTGTAATCCACATGACTGCCCTTGAGATGGACAATCAGCAGGGACGGGTGGTGAAAGAGTGTATCCAAAGGTGGAAATTCTTGAATGATGTCAATGTCGTAGTCGTGTTCCTGGGTATTACGGCTCGTCAGCTGTGCTTCGGCTAACTTCGGACGGTTGAAGATGGCTCCTCCTGTCAAATCCACGACCGTCTCCGTATTGGGCAGGAACTGGTTGCTGACCAAATGCACCTGATAGCCTGCTTTCTTGAAGATGGCAGGGAACAGCGTATATTGCTGCCACGTCAGTTCCTCGTCCGAAGCGCTCATGGAGAAGATGCTGCGGAAGGCGAACGAGGTGAGATTGTAGGAGGTCACAGCATCGGTGAAGACACACAGATTTCCTTTCTCCTTTAAGGCGGACAGTCGAGGCGTGGTGGGGAGATAACTCTCATTATAAATTTGAGCATGATATTTGTTGTAGGACTCACCGATGATGAGTATCAGCAGGGGCGTGTCAAAGGAACAGCTATCCACCCGCGTGTTCAGCACCTGTTCTTCAACGCTGTCCAATTCCTTATCCATAGCTGCATTGAAGGCGATGCCGTACAGCAGTCGCACGATGGGCGATGTCATACGCGGCTTCGTAGTCCAGTCCTCACACTCAGCAATGGAATGATAGTTGAAGACGACATAGAGTTTCTTGTACGCCACCACTTGAAGGACAGCCGACCAGACGACAGCAACGAACGTCAAAAAGACCACCACGGATTTGCCCTTGAAGGACTTCCGTGAGCGTCTCGAAAGTGCATAAGTCACGGCGGCCACCAGAAGGGTAATGCCCAAGGTCCACCAAAAGCTCGACTGCTTCAAGGCCGAGCGCAGGAACTCGGCGCTCTCGGCAGCATTGGTCTGAAGGAGCACCAACAGTACGTAGGACGAGAAGAAGGAGTGGTAGAACAAAACCGAATATAGCTCCCCTGCAAGAAGCGCAACAGCCAATAGGCGCAACAGCCAACCCATCCGAATTTTGCTGGCCAGCATTGTAAGTGCGCAAATCAGGTAGAAATCAAAGAGCGGAGGTAGTATGTAACGGAGGGGTGCTCCTATGTTTCCCCATGTTACTAGCGCTGTGAGAGCAATGACATAGGACATGAGCACACAGAACAGCATGAGTGTGCGCTCGGCCTTTAGCGGTTGCAGCAATTGGTGGATGACCTTCATCATCGTGGGCAGATAATTGCCTAAGTGTCTTCTCATAATCCTGTGGCGTTTTGAGCACTGCTCATTCAATCGCTTCTCACATTTCTTGGGCATAGTTACAACATCTTTGTATATGAGCCAAAATATTCTGTTGTTCGCTGTGCCTTACGCGCGGAGGAAGCCTAAATGCTTGCCGAATTCGTAGAAGAGGATGTCGAGGGGGGAGCCGGCATAGAGGTCGGAGAAGTCGTGGCGAACGTCCGCGAGGGCTTCCTTGTCGGTGGGTTGGGTGCGGCGGCTCTCCTTGTTGAAGCGCTTGGTCCAGCGGCCACGCAGGCAGCGCTGCTGCAGGGGCGTGAGGCGGAAGAGGGTAATGAAATGGCGCAGGATGGAGCCGATGTCGCGCCATTTGCGACCGTCGAGCTGTGATTGGGCCGTTACCTTCTGGGGATGCTGGCGGTAGCGGTTCAGCACGCGGCAGACCTCTATAACCTCTCCCTGCTCACAGACACCTACCCAAAAGAGCCAGTCGCCGCAGTAGCGGTACTGTTTGTAATCATTGGGGGTGACAGCGAGCGCGCTCTTGCGGAATACCACCATGCTGGCGTTATAGACATGGTTCTGCACGAGCATCTTATGACGATTGAACCAAGGGCCGTCGAAGGTGAGGATCTCGCCGGAGCTGCCTTTGGGGTGCCAGGTGAAGTCCAGGGACTCACCCTCACTGCCGACCATACGGGAGTGGGCGTAGGCAATCATGGCCTGCGGGTTGCGGTCGAGTTCGCCGACGAGGGTTTCCAAGAACGTGGGCTCTGCAGCATCATCGCTCTCAGCAATCCAGAGGTATTCACCTTGTGCAAGTTCAAAACCGTGCTGCCACTGCACAAATGTATTGCCGGAGTTCTTTTCATTGAAAATGATGTGCGTCACCCTCGGTTCCGAACGATACTCCTCCATGATATCGCAACTCTCATCAACGGAGCAATCATCCAACAGGATGACCTCCAAATCCGCGTATGTCTGAGCCAACACACTATCTATGCGCTCACGCAGGTATGGCGCATGGTTGTAATTCGGGATGATGACGCTGACCTTCATAACCTATATACCGATTATTTTTTGCAGTTTCACGATATTCTCATGAGGACGGAAAAGGGTTGCCTGAGTGCGGACAGCAGCGCGCAAGCGCTCTTGAAGGGCGACGTCCGTAAGCAGGGTGTGCAGGGCTGCAGCCATGGCGTCAGCATCGCCTACGGGCACCAGCATACCGGCATCGCCGTTGGCCAGAATCTCTCGGGGGCCTGTGGGACAGTCCGATGCCACCATCAGTTTGTCGAGCATCAGGGCCTCAATAAGCACAGTGGGCAGTCCTTCGAACCTCGAGCTGTGCACCAGCAGCTGAGCATGCTTCATCCAAGGATAGGGATTTTGCGTAAAGCCCAAGAGGTGAACGTGCTCCTGCAGGCTACATTGGTTGATGAGTTGCTGCAAGAGTTCCCTATCCCGTCCCTCGCCCAGAACCACGAGATGGGGTGCGCCCGACATTCGCTGCGCTAGCAAGGCATAGGCCTTGATGAGCGTCGTAAGGTCTTTCTGGCTCTCCTCCAGCCGCTCCACAGCCAGCATATATCCCTGCCGTGAGAGGCGGAGCCACAGGGGATGTGTCACCTCCTCGCCAGCCAGCCGTTGGATACGTTCCTGACGGACTCCGTTATAGATGGTCACCAGCTTATCTTTCAACTGAGGGAACAGACTTGCCCCTTCCTCAGCCATGGCCTTGGAAATAGATACTACGACATCATAGTCTGCCATACCCTTTGCCATTCGACGCATATAATGAGGACGTGTGTCAATCATGTGCTGGAAGCTGAAGTGGAAATAGGCGATATTGTAAGTCGGCAGTGACCAGTGAATAATGGAATGGGCACGCGCATCCATATCAATGACCACGTCAGCATCACGCTGTAAACAGTGAAAACGAGAGCGCATAAGGAAATACCGGATGGGGTTCAGGAAGCACTCGTCCAGCAAAGAGAAGAGTTTATTACGATGACCGTCCAGGCGCCAACGTTTATAAACAAGCAACCATGGCTCATCCACCAAATAATGTACATCCACGCTCTTGGGAATCTGGTTGAAGAAGACCTCCTTCCCTTCCATCTTCAGCAAAATGACAAGAGATATCCTCAAAGAAGGAGCATGAGCGATTAGGTTCTTTAGCAGCTCAACAAGCACTGTGTCAATGCCGCCATCCAGAAAGCGGCTGATAACAAAAAGGATACGGCGTCCTTCAATGGGGCATCTAACAATTTTGTTCATGACAGGTTGCAAGCAGGTTTCTGCCGACAAAGATACGGCTTTTCTCTGAACATGCAAACATTTTTAACCTTTTCTTTTAAAAAACACGAATAAAATTGTTTTTCAGACAACTATGCTCTGCGTTCTTCAGCCATTTTGGCCAACATGATGAATTGATAGTGTCCTTCCAAGCAGGCACGGATGAGACCTGGGAGGCCATCGCGGAAGCCGCCTTTGAGGACATAGGCTTTAAACCAGCGGAAGAAGGGTCGCCACAGGAAAGCAAGGAGGCCATAACGCTTACCGCGCTTCTTCATCAGTTCGCTGTCGGTGTATTGATTGGTCTTGCGCAGGATGTCACTGACACCATCGTTGGCCAGATGTTCAAAAGCCAGTTCTTTCTGGTGGCGTGGCAGTCGCACTGTTGGGCCATCTATCTGCGGAATGGCGTGGACATACGGTGGCCATGTAACGACATCCTTGCGGAAGAAACGAAGGATATAATCAGGGTAATGGCAATGCATGAAACGCCCCATGAAATAGTTTTTGCGGGGAATGAAGAGCCCTAGAGGTGCTACAGTTTCATCACCCTCATGGGAGAAAGCCGTGACTGCCTCCGCACGCGCTGCAAAAGCATAGAGATGTTCGCGTAAAGCAGGTGTCACCAACTCATCGGCATCCACCACCAACACCCACGGATGCGCAGCCTGTTCGATGGCAAACTGTCGCGCTGGTTCCACAATACGATGTTCACCCCGCTCGAACGTCACGATGCGACAACCATGGGCACGCGCGATATCGAGTGTGCTGTCCGTGCTCTCCATATCACAGATGACCACCTCATCAAAGCCCGCTACCGCCTGCAACACTCGCTCTAAGTGCTGCTCAGCATTGTAAGTATTGATGACAACCGAAATCTTTGCCATAATTTATCTGTTCAAAGGACCGAAGCGTAGAGCTGAAGCATTTGCATCGTGAGCTTTTCAGCATCGAAGCGTTGGGCATAGGCACGGCCGTCAGCTATCATCTTCTCGCGCAGGGCATCATCCGTGAGGACACGCTGAATGGCGTTGGCAAGTGCTGCGGGATCGTCGGGTGACACATAGAGACTGGAGGGTCCACCAGCTTCTTCCAGGCTGGAACCCGTACAGCCGATGGCCGGCGTGCCGCTGGTGATGGCTTCGAGCATCGGAATGCCAAAGCCCTCGAAACGGGAGGGATAGACAAAGACCTGTGCCTGCTGATAGAACACGGGAAAGTCAGAGAAAGCCACACCACTGATGATGCGGAAGCGACGACCGAGGTCATGGTCCTCGATATAACGATGCACCTTCTTGGCATACGATGTCTGATGTCCGAGGGCAATGACACTGATCTCTTCGTCGGGCAACTGCGTCAAGGCCTGTACCAGCAGCAACAGGTTCTTACGTGTCTCTATACTTCCCACATACAGGATGAAACGCTCCGGCAGGTGATAATGGCGTCGCACCATCATCTTGTGGCTCTCGGTCACGGGCTGTGCAAACTGTTCGTCGCAACCCTGATAGACCACGGAAATCTTCTTCTCAGGCGTGCCGAAGAAATGTATGATATCGCGCTTCGTGCACTCACTCACCGCAACGATCCGGTCTGCACGGCGGCAGGCAGAGCGGAACTTCCAATGGTAGATCCAACGGTCGATGCAGGGATAAAACTGTGGGAAGCGCAGGAAGATGAGGTCGTGGATGGTGACCACGCTCTTGATGCCCTTACAGCGCAGTCCCCATGGCAGTTCGCCCGTGAGGCCGTGGAACAGCTTCACCTTCTTATACGCCGCATCGCCGACGACGCCCCACTGGCGCCACAGTGCACGGCAATGACGCCAGAAGAAGCTCTTGGGAAAGCGCAGTGTCACAGCCGCCAGTTTATCGGTACCGTCCATGGCCTTGGTCTTCTTCGCATTGGGGACAAAGAGGTACAGGCGTAGGTTGGGGGCCCATTTTGCAAGGCCGCGGATGACAAAGCGACTGTAGTTGCCCAGTCCCGTCTTGTTCTGCGCAGCACGCTTGGCGTCGAAACCTATATGAATATGTTTATGTGGCATGCGGGTGAGGGTTGAGGGATGAAAGTTTATGGTTGAGAGTTTATAGTTGAGGAGTGAGGGGGAAATGCCAGTGATAGGGTTCTGTCTCGAAGTTCGTTATGCTCAAGCGCACGCTGTCCCCCGTGATACGATGCTTGCTGAGGGCGTCTTCGTCAATACTGAAATAGACATCCATGCTATATGCCGTCGGGTCACCGCTCTGGTCGTGGTAGAGTGACACCTCGTAAGTAGTACCGCCGGCTGTATTGACATACGAGCCATCCAGGATGAAGCCCCAGGTGTGGTCACCGCCCTTCGTCTTTTTCTTCAGATGCATGTTCACGAAGCCGCCGCCCATCCACGCGCTCACGACATCTACGGGGTCGCGCTTGAGGGGGGATAGCTCGCTGCTGTTGGGCAGGACAGGCACGTTCAGCAAGGTTCTCACCTCCACGGTGCTAGCATCCTGCAAGACATAGCCGAAGAGCCCACGTCCCCATGTGCGGGGCTTCAAGCCTTCCAGCTCTCCGGCCACGCGGTATTTCTTACCGCTGTCGGTGTACATGGTGATGTTGCTCGTCGTCTCGCCCACCTCTATGAGCGCCATCTCCGTAATGAGCGAGGGGAAAGCGTCCTCCGCCTCCTCCTGGTCGCTGGAGCAAGAGACAAGGGGGAGAAATAATAAACAATAAATGATAAATAATAAATGATAAGGGAACCTATGAGGCCTATAAGTCGTATAAGCCCCATAAGCCCTATGTCCTTGCCTCCCTTTACATTTATTATTTACCATTTATTATTTACCATTTATTATCTTTTTATCGTGAGTTCAACATTGCAAACTCACTTCAGTACGATTTTCTTGCCGTTCAGGATGTAGAGGCCCTTGGTAGGAGCAGCAACGCGACGACCTTGCAGGTCGAAGACCACAGTCTTGTTGTCAGTTCTCGCGTTGACATGAGCGATGCCGGTAGGCTCCTCATAGGTGGGATTCTCCATCCATACGATATTCGACGTATGGCGCTCGCCACCACCGTAGTAGATGCTCTGGATTCCAATCTTCGCCCAAGAGGTGACCACGTCGGTCGGGTTGAAGTAGAACCTCGAACCGCCTTTGTAGATGTCGTAGCTGTCGTCCCAGTCGTAGGGAACTTCCGTCCAGTCCTCATTTACGTATTTATACTCGCCGGCGCGCACCGTGAAGGGTTGCTCCGCTCCATCTTGCTCGACCCATACGGTGTAGAAGAGCTTTGAGGCGAGTATCGTATTGCCTTCCGTGTCCTGAGTGGGAATTACAAATTCGATGTAAGGATAGCGAACGTCTTTGAGCGCATAGCCATCTATCGACGGGTCAGCGGGTGTGGCAACAAACTCCTGCATCTTGGTGATGGCCACATTTGCGAAGGTCTGGTAGGGATAGTACACAAGCATACTGCCGTTCAGCATGATGGTCTGCTCGGTGGTGAAGGCGTTGGCCTCCGAATCGTAGTTGAAGATGATATCTTCAAACGACTCACCCTCAGCATCCACCGCTGTAAGGTAGTAGTCGAAAGTGCTGAGCCATGAATCGATGGTGCCAAGGTACTGGAGGGCAGGGATGGTTACGGTCTTGCCGTCCTCGCTCAGTGTACCCTTAGCCCACATGTCGGAAGTGTCATCGGAGAAGCCTTTGAAATAAACATCCTGACCGTCGAAGCCCACCTGCAGCTGGCAACTGTAAGGCTGCGTTGTCATCGCCTTGCGAGGAGCGTTCTTGCGAGGAGCTCTCACGGTCTCATCGATCTCCTCCACCAACTCGTTAGCGCTGAAGAGGAACGATGCCGTCTCCAGTCCCTCGGGAACCTCAACGGGCGTTACCTCAGCAGGATCACCGGCGTGGAAATAAGAAAGACTCCACACGCCCCAGTAAGCGAGTTCACCTTCCTCATCCAGTCCGCTCTTGGTCTGGCTCTCTATTACATACGCTGTAAACTGCGTCAGGGTCTTTGCCTCGGCATCATATACATACTGGATGTCACAGATATCGTCATCGTAGCCAACCATGTATTCCTTGCCTTCCTCATCCTCGCCGACGAGCTGTCCGCTGGGGAAGGTGACGATGCCAGTCTCTGCGTCGAATGTACCCTTCAGCCAAGCGTCCTTGAAGTAGTATGCCAGACCCTTCACATAGACATCGTTGCCGTCGAAGGCCACCTCTGTACTGCGGAACACGTCGTTTCCTTCTGAGACATTTCCGTAGAAGCCTTCTAAGGCCCATGCCTCAGGCTCTACACCCTCTGGAAGCACTACAAGCTCGTCGTCACCGTTCAAGGAAACCTCAATGCTGTTAATCTGCGAATTGGCAGCGATGGCAACAACTACGGCCTGAGCATCGCCCGTCCAGGTCGCAACACTTGCTTCTGTGTCGTTGTCAATCACAACGCCATCGACAGTGTTGTTACCCCATTTACCATTGTGATAGAAGGCAATCTTTTTGATGGTCTGTCCACCTGCAACACTAAAGGTCAGCGTGCCGCTATAGACGCGCAGCTGCGGACCAGCAGATGTGCTCCAGAAGCGGTTTTCAGTTGTCTTGCCCTCTTCCTTCGGAGAGATGGCCAGCGTTACGACACCTTCTGTCAGTTCGAGTGTCTCTTTGATGTCGCCATCTTTGGCGACGTTGGATGATACAGGCACATCCATCTCGTTGAAGTTGAAGGTGATAACATCCGTTGTCTCTTCTTCCTCTTCTTTCTCCACATCTATCCATACAATTGCACTCTCGTTGGTCTCGCCGCCACCCGTGTAGATGCTCTTCACGCCGATGCGGTCGTACATGGAGTTGAAGTTGTAATTCAAGTACACCAGCTTGGAACCCTTGTATTCATCAAAATCGTAACTATCAGTGAAGGTGTAGGGGATGATGCTCATGTCCTCACTAATCTTTGTATAAAGATCTGTCGTGAAGGTGATAGGCTGGATGTCGCCATCGATGTCGGAGTAGAGCTGGTAGTAAAGCTTCTCCTCCTTAAGTTCCTTTCCATCCACATCAGTAGTGAGAATGTTAAAGACCACATAGCCATATCCATTCCCTGCGTCATAGTTACCGACTTCCATCATTTCGGGTGCTGCAGGTATGGCTGCTACATCGGGAATGACAGGATAAGCGAACTCGCCATCGGTCAGCGTGATGGTGGCAGGATTGTACACATCACTATAAAGATACTCTCCAGCAAACAGCATCCAGTTGCCATTGAACGTCAAAGTGTTCTCTGTGCCCACGCCTGAAAGTGTTTCGATGTAATAATCAGATGTAATACCAGAAAGATAAACATATCCTACGGATGAGTCATAGTACATCTCCTGTTGGGGGATGGTGAAGGCCTTGTCTTCCTTCAGGGTCACGCTCACAGCCGTCTCATAGCCACCGAAGTTATAGACGGTAACATATTTGACGTGCTCTTCATCCTGATTGACAACCACGGGAATCGCAACAGCGTCTTCGCCCTCGCCCCATGACATCGTACCGTTTACGGGAACGACCCAGGATTCGTTGTAGTATGAATATAGGTAACCGGCATATTCTCCGTTGCCACCGATGACAGCAGCCCAGAGATCTTTAAATACCACATATCCGTCGCTATAGACGTATGCTGTAAGCGGCGTTCCCGTGTCTTCAGAGCAATTCATGAGGAGGATGGGGCCGTCGTCTGTCTCTGCAATCAGTGTCTGTCCGTCGGGAATGCTCACTACGGCAACGATGCCCTCGGCCTGCAGATCTGCATCAACACTCGTGGTGAATGTCGCTTGCACGGTTTCTGTGGCATCACTGATGAATCCATCGATACCGATGGTCGTAGCGTCCAGCATCGAAAACCCAATCACAGTACCGCCTGCAGCAGGAGTAGCTCCGACTAAACCACTCTCGTATTCGTAGTAGTCGGAGCAGAGCATCCACTGCTTTGAAAGCAGATCAGCGATACCGGCTTTCCGCGGGGCCTTCCTGACACCAGTCTTTGCCCTGGCGACCATACGGTTGTTGACAGGAGCCTGCAACCTGACGGGGGCCGGCTTCTTAGGAGTTGCCTGTCTGGCAGAGGTCTTCATCTGACCCACCAATTGCATGGGAGCCTTCTTCACCATCTTGTCGGACAGCGGTGCGGCCCACGACATCACGGCCACAAAAGCCGCAATAAGCATGAAAGTAAATTTCTTCATAAGCTTCAATTTTAGTTGTTATTCTATAATCTATAATCTTTAATCTCTAATCCTTAATCCCTAATCCTTAATCCTTAATCCTTAATCCTTAATCATATTCCTCGCTGGATTAGCGTACATCGTGAGGATGCGTTCACGCAGGAAGACGGTGTCAGGGGTGACACCCGCAGCCTGCAAACCTTGTGCGGCCAAGGTCACGCGCTCCTGGAGATACTTCTCGAAGGTGGCCTTGTCAGCAGGAGAATAGCGGGCCTCATTGGGTTTATTGGCCCCATTAGCCTCATCCAATAAATCGGCAGCCACATAATTACCGGGATAGAGCTGGTAGGAGTGGTGTATCTCGCGGTCCATGCGTTGCGCAAAAGCCTGGAAGAACTCCTTCTCGGGCAGCTCGGCCAACGTGTCTATCCATTTGTTCACAGGGCTTCCCGTCTGGTAATGCACATGCCCCTTTTGCCCGAAGATACCCGTCTTCATGTTCGTGAGGTCGTCCTGCTTCGACTTCTTCCATTCGGGGTTGTCGCGCTTCAGCTGGAACTCCTGCGCCTTCAGGTAGTCACACGGGTCGTACTCATAGCTGATGGCCAGCGGCACGATATGCAGGTTCTTGAGGCGCTCGATGGCGGTAGCGGTGTCCTCGGCACCTATGGCCAGCATCTTGAGCAGCGACGTCTGCGTCTGGTCACTACTGTCCTTGGCGCGTCCTTCGCGCTGGGCAATCCAGATGTTCTCGTGCTTCTCGTTGATGGCATAGTGCATGTAGCGGCTCATCGTCTGCGATGCCTTCAGCATCTCCCGCATCGGCAGCGAACGCTGCACGATGAACGCCTTGTTCAGTCGCACCAGCGTGCGGATCCAAGGGTAGATGAGCAGGTTGTCGCCGATGGCGATCTCGCAGGTCGTGGGAAAGTGGGCGTCGTGGAGCATCACATCCAGGATGGCGCTGTCGAGCACGATGTCGCGGTGGTTGCTGATGAAGGTGTAACGCTCCGGTCCTGGAGCGATGCCGTCATGTGCAAAGGTATAACCTGTGGAACAGCGGCGCAGGATGCGCTTCACGATAGGCTTCATGAAACGTAGCTGGAAGCCCAACGTGGAATGTATGCCCACCGTGGCCAGACGCAGGATGCCCCTGCTCACGCCCAGCGGCAGGAAGGGCACAATCCCTTTCAGGATATGCGAGAACTGTCGGTCGTGGAGCAGGCTGTCGATAGCTCCCCGTACCTCAGCATCGTCATAAGGGCGAATATCCTTAAACTCTTCCGGCGTCATACTCATTGAAGGTTGAGAATTGATGACTTATAGTTTGTCTTCGATAATCTCTGTCAGCACATCCTTGATGTCAAGCCCTGCGGCACGCACCTGCTGGGGGATAAAGCTGGTGGCTGTCATGCCAGGTGTCGTATTGATTTCCAGCATATTGATGCGGTCGTGCTCACGGCCGTCATCGCCCTTGACCTTCGTGACGATGTAGTCCACACGGATGATGCCGGAACAGCCCAGGATATCGTAAATCGCACTCGTGAGAGCCTGCACACGCTCGCTGAGGTCCACGCTGATGCGGGCAGGGGTAATCTCATCGACCGAACCGTTGTACTTGGCATCGTAGTCGAAGAACTCATTGTGCGTCACCACTTCCGTGATGGGGAAAATCACCTCCTTGCCAGCCACCTTGTAGCAGCCGCAAGTGAGCTCTGTGCCAGGCATAAAGGCCTCTACCATCACCTCGTCGCTCTCCTCCATCGCCTTGTGGATGGCAGGGCGCAGCTGGTCCAGTGCCTTCACCTTTGTCACGCCGAAACTGCTACCACCTGCATTAGGCTTCACGAAGCAGGGCAGACCGATGTGGTTGATAATCTCATCGTCAGTCACCAGGTCCTCATTACCCCGCCGCACGACGAGGCTCTCCGAGACACTTACGCCAAAACCTTTGAGGTACTGGTTGAGCGTGAACTTGTTGAATGTCATCGCCTCAATGAGCACGCCGCTGGTGCTGTAGGGCATGTGGATGAGGTCGAAGTAACCTTGCAGGATGCCGTTCTCGCCAGGGGTTCCGTGGATGGTGATATAAGCGAAGTCGGGGTGCACCGTGCGACGGCCCACCTTGAAGGAGAAGTCCTCACGGCTCACGGGCACGCGCTTACCGTCGGCGAGCTCAGCCTCCCACTTGAGGCCGTTCAGAACCACGATAAACACTTCGAACTTCTCTTTGTCCAAAAAGCTGTAGATGCCTTGCGCACTGCGCAGGCTCACATCAAATTCGGAGCTGTCGCCGCCACATACAACGGCTATGATGGGCCTCACCCCATTCCCCTCTCCTGAGAGGGGCGTAGTATCTTTTGCTGATTGATTCACTTTCATTATGTATAATAAGATGTATGGTTGCTTTTATAGTTCTCTTGAAGGTAACCACTCCCTCCCTTATAGGGAAGGCGGGGGGAGAGTCTGCTCCCATTTTGTTAATAACGCTGTCAAATCCTCGGGCAGCGGGCTTTCGAAGAACATTTCCTCATGTGTGCGCGGATGCACAAAACCGAGGGTACGGGCGTGCAGGGCCTGACGGGGACATATCTCGAAGGCGTTGCGTACGAAGGCTTTGTAGGTGGATGTCGGTTGTCCTCGCAGGATTTCCATGCCGCCATAGCGCTCATCGGCAAAGAGGGGATGACCGATGCTCTTCATGTGAGCACGGATCTGGTGGGTACGTCCCGTCTCCAGCACACATTCCACCCACGTCACCGGCCCGAAGGCTTCCAACACACGCCAATGCGTGACTGCGGGCTTTCCCACTTCACTCTCTGGCGGCAACACCGTCATGCGCTGACGGTCGCGCGGGTCGCGGGCGATATTGCCCTCTATCCTACCCTCCTGCGCATCGAAGGCGCCCCATACGAGGGCGTTGTATTGCCGTTTGGTGCTCTTGACGAAGAACTGATGGCAGAGGTGTGTCTTTGCCTCGGGCGTCTTCGCCACAACGAGCAGTCCGCTGGTGTCCTTGTCAATGCGATGCACAAGACCCACGCTTGGGTCATTGGGGTTGTATTTCGGGTTCTCACGCAGATGCCATGCCAGCGCATTCACCAACGTTCCCGTATAGTTACCTACGCCAGGATGCACCACCAGCCCCGCGGGCTTGTTGACCACCAACAAGTCATCGTCCTCATAGACGATGTCCAGCGGGATGTCCTCGGCTGTGATCTCCGTTTCGAAACGCGGATGATCCAACATCAGCGTGACCACATCCAGGGGTTTCACCCTGTAGTTACTCTTGACGGGGCGGTCGTTGACATGGATGCAACCCGCCTCTGCAGCGCGTTGGATGCGTGCGCGGCTGGTGTCGCGCAGGTGTTCCATCAGGAACTTATCCACCCGCAGGAGCGTCTGCCCCTTGTCAGCCACCACGCGACGATGCTCGTAGAGCGTGCCGTCGGGCGCGAGCTCCAAGCCCTCGTCATCGATGGTTTCGTCGTCGAGCAGCAGCTCGTCATCCTCATTCGAGTACATCGTCGAGTATATCGTAGGAATCGATGGTTACATCGTTCAGGCTTTCGCCTTCTTCCACCTCGTCTCCCCCTTCGCCCACTTGCAGCACCAGAGGCACATCGATGGACACACGCTCGCCGGCATATACGTTACGACCAGCGCTCTTGATGCCATAGACCCAGTCCTTGTCGCCATGTACATATTCCACGGGTGCCAGGCGGAAGCCCATTGCCGAGAGCTTCGCCTGCGCCTCGCGCAGCGAGCTATTGTCGGCCAGGTCGGGCAGTGCGATTGTCGGCGTGCGCTCGGTGTTCACGGTGATATAGATATTGCGTCCGCTTTTCACGCGGCGGCCAGCCTCGGGTGTATGTGCCAGCACACACCCCGGTGCCATGCCCTTGTTATAGGAAGAATCCACGACCACGGCGTGCAGCCCCAACTGCTCCAGACGATACTGGGCATCCGTCTCCTGCAGGCCGGTCAGCTGTGGCACCTGAATGCTTTCGCCGTGATGTGTATAGCTGGACATACCCTGCCACAGTACGAGTGTCAGGACAACAGCTACCAGCACCATTGCCAACAGGTTACCCCATACCATGGGGCTGAGAAGTTTCTGTTTGATACTCATGTTCGCTTTCTAAAAAAGCCGTGCGGCGCAGATGACACATTCACTGGAGTGTATCATCTGCGCCGCGACAACAAGTGTGACGGTCCGAGAATTACTTGCCGTGACGCTCGTCAGAGACGGTGAGCTTCTTACGACCTTTCGCACGACGGGCTGCCAGCACGCGGCGGCCATTAGCAGTGGTCATACGTTCACGGAAACCGTGCTTGTTCTTTCTTTTGCGATTGTGGGGTTGAAATGTTCTTTTCATAATGCTATATTATTTTGTTTTGTTGCATAAGTGGGTCTAACGGGCTGCAAAAGTAGGCACTTTTTTTCATTCACGCAACATTTTCCTTAAACTTTTGTTCCTTTTCGCTTATTTTCACTACCTTTGCACCCGATTTCGAGAGAATCGCATCTTTAAACTTTAAACCTTCAACTTTAAAATATACAATTATGATCAACTCACAAGACATCAAGAAGGGCACCTGCATCCGCATGGACGGCAAGCTCTATTTCTGCATCGACTTCCTGCACGTGAAGCCAGGTAAGGGCAACACCATCATGCGCACGACCCTCAAGGACGTGGTCAGTGGTAATGTACTCGAGCGCCGTTTCAACATCGGTGAGAAGCTCGAGGATGTGCGCGTAGAGCGTCGCAGCTACCAGTTCCTCTATATGGAGGGCGAGGACTACATCTTCATGAACAACGAGACCTTCGAGCAGATTCCCATCGCCAAGGACCTCATCAACGGCGTCGCTTTCATGAAAGAAGGTGAGAACGTCGAGGTCGTCACCGATGCCAGCACCGAGACCGTCCTCTATGCCGATGTGCCTGTGAAGGTGAAGCTCGCCATCACTTGGACCGAACCCGGCCTCAAGGGCGACACCGCCACCAACACCCTGAAGCCTGCTCGCGTGGAGACCGGTGCCGAGATTCGCGTGCCTCTCTTCATCAACGAAGGCGAGATTGTCGAGGTTGACACCCGCGACGGCAGCTACCTCGGCCGTGTCAAGGCATAAGACCGACGTACTAAAAAAAGAATCGCCCGAGACTCTCAGAGCCTCGGGCGATTCTTTTTTTAGTACTGACGTCTTCCCGTCAGGATAAGATAGCGGGTCTTGGCCTGCATATACTCGCAGATGGCACTATTATACTGTATCTGTGCCTGCTGCTGTTGGCGCTGGGCGTCTAAGAGCGATGTCATGTTCGACATTCCGGCACGATAGTGTTCGCGGTTGATGCGCAGGTTCTCCTCGGCGCGGGTGATGCTCTTCTCGGCAATCTGCGTCTGGCGATAGGTGCTCTCGAGGTTGTCGTAGGCGTCCTGCACCTGCAGCGTAATCAGCTCGCGCTTGTCCTGACGGAAGTCGAGGGCTTTCTGCTCGGCTATCTTCGACCGCTTATAGAGATGGCGATCGCTCCAGAAGGCACTGATGGGCATCTGCACCGTGGCGAAGGCGATGGCACGCGGCTTCCAGCCGCCAAGGTACTTGCTGTAGTTGGCGGAACCGCCGAGGAGCACGACGGGCAACATCGATCCGCGGGAGATCTTGCGCTCCAGCGATGCCTTGTCAACCCATACGTCGAGCAACTGCGTCTCGGTACGCGCCTCCACGGCCTGCGCCGTATTCATCTTCAGTGTCTCGGGCGCCACGATGTCCTTCTCCACATTCATATCCACATCGATGTCCTCGTCGGCCATACCGATGTACTTGGCCAGCGCGCGACGCAGCAGCTTACAGCCGTTGGCAGCCTTCACGCGGAGGGCTGACAGCTGGTCCTGCACCAACTCCACGCTGAGGACATCGTTCTTGTTCACGATGCCGTTTTCGTAGATGTTGACAGCGTCCTGGTGGATGTTAGCCACCTCCTTCTCCATCGCCTCCAGCAGCTTATCGGTCTCGTGGAACTCCACAACCTTGTAGTACAGAAGCTCGGTGGTCTGCACGACGTTGTCATCCACAACATCCTTCATCATCGTGCGTGCATCGACATTCATTTTGGCGAGCTTGTTGAAGTAGCGCAGACGACCACCCGTGTAGATGGGCTGCAGGAGCGAGAGTCCAGCTGAAGTACCACGCTTGAGGGCGCGGATACCACCATCCTTATAGACATCGACGTCGTCGAGAATGAAATCAACAATCTCCTTGATGGGGCTATCGAAGAGATCGACACTGATGAGATAGTCCGTCGCCTCGAAATGGGAGAACGAGGCGCTGACCGTGGGGTAATACTTGGTCTTCATGAATTTGCGCAGCTCATCAGCCATCAGCACATCATACTGTGCATCCTTGACCTGTGAATTGCCCTGACGTGCTGCGTTCACACAGTCCTTCAGTGTCATGATCTTCTGCGCCTGTGCCACCGGCTGCAAAGCAGCAGCGAACAGCGCCATCCAGCACACTATCTTACATATCTTCGTCATAGGTCGTTTCCTTTTGTCTGTTACGCACAACACAATAACCGATAGGAATCATCGTGACAATCAGCACCATCGACACCATAGCGCCGATGCTGATGACCACACCCATCGGGCCCCACAACGGGGAGTTCTTGATGACCATCGGGATGACACCCATGGAAGCTGCTGCCGATGTCAGGAAGACGGGGCGGAAGCGTCGCTTAGCGGACTCCAGTGCCGCCTCAGTCACGCTGAGCCCCTGCTTGATGTGGAGCTCCTCGGCATAGTCAATCATGATGATGCCGCATCGCGTGATGATACCCATGAGTGAGATGAAGCCCAGCACGGCCGTAGCGCCGAATTCCTGCCGGAACATAAACATTCCCAGTGCGCCGCCCAACATGGAGAAGCCCAGGGAGTACATGATGAGCAGTGTCAGCGGGATGCTCTTCAGGTGGAACACGATGATGAAGAAGATGAGGATGACGGCGATTTCCAGTCCAAGGTAAATCTGTGGACGATACGTCGCCTCCATCTCTGCCATACCGCCCTGCCGTATCTTGACGCCTTCGGGCAAACGCAGCGTCTCCAAGTCCTTATAGATGTTCTTGGTCAGCTCACCGATCTTACCATTACGTCCCATGAGTCCGAACACCGTTGCACGACGCTGACCGTTGACGCGCATGATGCAGCCATCGCTCCACCCCGCCTTGACCTCAGCGATCTGTGAGAGGGGTGTGGCAGTCAACGTCGGCAGCAGGCCTGAGACGCGGATATTCTTGAATTCATCGATATCGTTCGTTTCGCGGTCGGCGTCTTTGATGACAACATCCAGCATCTGGTCGCCTTCCCACATCGTCGTCACAGGAATTCCGCCGCCATAGCGCATGGCGAAGTTCAGCGACAGCAGCGACTTGCTGATGCCCATACGATTGGCCTCCTCGGGATTCATCACCACGTCCACGCGGCTGTTGGTACCTCCGAAGCTGGTGCTGAGCGACGCCACATCCTTGTTATTGGACAAGCGTCCGCGGATGCTGTCGATGACCATGTGGAGGCTGTCCAGGTTATCGCCCTCGACGATGACCTCGATGGGATACTGACGGTCGGAGTATTCCACCTGACGGAACAGGATCTGTGCGTCAGGGAAGTAGGTGGCATATTTCTCGGCGTAGTCGTCGAGCATCCCCTGTGTCTCCTCATCGTTGTGCGTATTGACAATGAACTGTGCGAAGTGAGAGCCGCCGAAGTTGGGCATAAAGGTCACGTGGAAACGGGGTGAACCGCTGCCGTAGAACGTGGTGAGGTTCACGACACGCTTGTCCTTACGCATAATAGCGGCCAAGCTGTCAGCCACCTGCGCCGTGTATTTCAGGTCAGTGCCCGAGGGAAGGATGATATCCACCGCAAACTGGTTGCGCTCGGCACGCGGCAGCAGACGCTGCGGCACCTGCGTCATCAGCAGTCCGCCCACGATGATGCTGGCCAAACCTGCGGCCATCGTGAGGCGCTTATGACGGAAGCAAGCTTCTATGAGGCCGTCATAGGCGCTCTGCAGGACATCGAGCATAGAGCGGCGCGGCTTCTTAGGACTCTCGGGAAGGCTCTCAAGAGAGCCCGAGGGGACCGCTGCTACCGCCGGCTGATGCAGGCCTTTGCGGATGAACTGGTACTGCAGGATCGGCACCACGAAGATGGCCACCAGCAGTGACACGACGAGCACGACGGTGATGGCATAGGGGAACCACTGCAGGAAGTCGTGAATGATCTGGCTGGTCGTGAAAATCATCGGGAAGAAGGTGATGCTGATGACGAGCGTTGCCGTGATGATAGAGGCGGCAAACTCGCGCGACGACTCCACGGCCGCCCGCCAGCGCCCTACCCCGGCATCTAACTTATCCAGATAGCAGTCAACCACCACGACGCTGTCATCCACAATCATACCTAGCGTGACAATCAACGCAGCCAACGTGACGCTGTTGATCTCAATACCCAGGAGCAGGAACAGCGCGATGGAGGCGAAGATGGTGATGGGGATGGTGGCCACAGCCACACCTGCCACGCGCAGCGGCAGCATCAGCATCACCACGATAATCACGGAGATGATGGCAATCAGCATCTCATTCATGAAGTCGTTGATGGAATGGCTCACAACCTGACTCTGGTCGCTGATGACGTTGATATGTACGTCTGAGGGCAGCGTAGCCTCATAGTCACGTATGACCTCCTTCACCTGCTCGCCGAATTCCATGATGTTGTTGCCCTTGATCATCTGCAGTGAAAGCAGGACGCATTTCTTGCCGTTGTTCTTGATATAGGTACGCGGGCTAGGATACTCACGCTGGATGGTGGCGATGTCACCCACGCGGACGACCTCGCCCGAAGGGGCACTGTTAAGGATGGTCTGTGCCACATCGTTCTCCGTGTTGAGCGACGACTGCACATGGATGGCGCGGCTGAGCTTGCCGTCGGCCAGATGACCCGTGTAGAGCGTCCCCGTCTGTCCGGAGATTTTGCTCATGAGCATCGCGGTGTTGAGGCCGTACTTCGTGAGACGGTCGCGGTCGAGATAAATAGCCAGCTGCTCCTTCTGTCCGCCCATACGGATGATGTTCGACAGACTCGGCACAGCACGCAAACGGTCGCTAAGGCCCGTGACATACTCGTCCATCTCGCGATAGGTTTTCTGCTCGCTCTCGAGCGTGATGAGCATCGCCGACGCATCGCCGAAGTCGTCATTGGCGACCACGGCCAGCACGCCCGACGGCAGCGTCATCTTAAAGAGTTTCAGGCGTTCCTTGAGCTTGTTCCAGAACTCCGTCGGCTGCTTTACACCCGGGTCCAGCCACACGATGGCGACACAGCCGTCGTTGAAGCACTGAACGGAAGTCTTGCTCTTCTTGATTTCCTTGAATGTCCATAGGAATTCCTCCAGGGGACACGCCAGCTGACGCTCCACCTCCAATGCCGAAGCACCGGGATAGACACCCACGACGAGGCCCAGCGGCATATTGAAGCTCGGGAACTCGTCCTTGGGGATATGGATGAGGGACACGACACCCGCTGCCATCAGGATCACCACCAGTAACAACGTGATGCTCTTGTGGCGCATGGCAGCCGCCACGATGTCAGTGTTTTTTTTATTCTCCGTAGCCATTATTGTACCTCTACAACGGTGTCTTCACACACCTTATTTTGTCCTTCAATGATGATTTCGTCGCCCGATGTGAGGCCGCTCTCCACGATGACACCTTCGCTGATGATGTCGCCTGTGGTCACTTCCTGACGATGTGCCTTGCCACCCTGTACCTTCCACACGAACTTGTCGTGGCCGCTGATCTGGATGGCCTGCTGCGGGATGACGATGGCGTAGTCCGCGCCGGCTTCCTCTAACCGCACCTTACATACCATTCCTGGCAGCAGCGTGTGGCTACGGTTCTCCACGAGGGCCGTGACGGCATAGGCGTGGTTGATGGGGTTGGCTGTAATGCCACGGTTGACGATGGTACCCGTGAAGATGCTGTCGCCCAGGGCACCTACGGTGAACTGCACCGTCTGTCCCTTTGCGATCTTGCCGATTTCCTTCTCCGGCACCGATATCTTGACCTTCACGCGGTCAATCTTCACGAGGCGGAAGCCCGTAACGCCGATGGCAGCACCGCCGCCAACATGTGCGTTGCTCGATGCCACGAAGCCGTCGAAGGGCGCGCGCAGTACGATCTCATCGACACTCTTGCGAGAGATGGCCTCAGCGGCGCGAGCCTTGGTCAACATACTCTCCATCTCTACCATGCGGATCTCAGGCAGTGTTCCTTTGTCGTAGAGGTCCTTGATGCGGCGATAGGCGTCCTCCGTCTGCTCAAGCGTCGAGGCGCTGATCTCATAGGAGTTGCGCACATTCTGGCCATCCACTTCTGCCAGCGGCTGACCCTTGCGCACAAACTGACCCTCTTCGGCCATCACGCGCACCACCGTTCCGAGGACGCCGAAGGTGACATTCGCCCCGTCCTCCTCCTCGATGGTGCCCATATAGTTTTTACCCACGACATGGCTGTACGCCGACACCTTCATCGTGCGCACGCGCACGCTCGTCGCGCGTTCCACTTTATTATCCTTTTTACAGCCGCCCAACAGCAGCACTACCATCAGCAGTGCCGCCAACGGACAGATATGCATCTTTTTATTCATCATGTGCCTATCTAATAAATGATATATTCGCTGCAAAGGTATTGTTATTTACTGAATTAGCCACCATAAATCATGAAGAAAGTGGTACTATTCAGCTGTTTTTGCATGAAAACATAAAAAATCTCCCGCAACCTGATTGGGTTGCGGGAGATTTGCGTGATGATGATTTAATCCCAGATGTTGCTCCAGTTGCTGGAGGACTTGGAGTTACCACTGGTGATGTCCTCATCTGAGGTATTACCGCCAACACCGAGTCCATTGGCACCACTAACACTGGAAATGGAGTTCAGCAATTCCTGCCCCTGAATCATAACGACAAGGGTCTGCGGAACGATATATTCTGTCTTCTTCATAGTCATAATCTCCTATTTATTTTACCATAACTTTTTTGCCGTTCACAATGTTCACGCCCTTCTGCATCTTGCTCATGCGCTGACCAGCGAGGTTGTAGATGACAGCTTTTTCAACCGTCAGCTGTCCATTGTCAACTGTCGTAATGCCATCTGCATCGCCGTGGAAGTTTAGAGTAAGAATGTTTGCCTTCACTCCAGCGCTTCCAGATACGGAGAAGTAAGCACGGAAGGGAGCCAGTGTGACAGTGTTGTTCACCTTATAAAGAGCATCAGCATCGTTCTTACGAGCTACAACATAATCCCCTGTGGGAACAGCTGCAATAGCACTATAGGTACCATTCATCACAGCACCAGCACCATATGTGTTATCACCCTTATTAATACCAACAGTACTATTGCGAGAACCCGTGATAGCAGTTACTCCAGCAGTACTCTTCACCAGCATCGGAGAGTCATTCATATCTTTATCGGGTGCATCTTCAAATGTCAATACGCCATCGGTTAGTGAAGCTGTAACCTTCATAGCATCCAAATTTTCGGGATAGAAGGGAACCATCAGCGTGCACCAAGTGTCGGCAGGGATATTGCGGTAAAGCGTAGCGCCATTGTCCAATCCATAGTTGTCATCTGAATTGGCGAAGTCATAACCATCATAGAGCACAAGCTTAGTGATACGAGCACTATTGTACTGGTTATTGTTCATATCACCAGCAGCAGTTGTAACTTTGCCTGTCGAACGGAGAATGGTGTTCGGGTTATCCATGATGATGTCTGCAGTAACGACAGAATTGCTGGTGTTGATCGTTCCCTGGCCATCACCGACAGTACGTGTGTAGCTGGTTCCATCCAGGTTAGTGCAATAGAGATGTACATCGTCAATGGCCATCCAGCTATTACCTGTAGCAGTAAAGTTTATGACAAGGTCACCATCAGCTGCAAGTGTGCCTGTAGCTGTAATCCAGTGCCAGTTATGACCTGTTTCAACTGTTGTGAAACCACCAAGACTACTATATGGCATTTCTACACCATTAGTATTGATTTCCATCGTGCCATTTGCAGGAGTTGCATCACCAGTACCTGTCAGTTCTGTACCGTACTCACCACCAGCGACCTGAGCCTTCATCTTACCACCATCGTATGTGCGCGAAGCTGCAACAACTTTGTAAGAACCTGCTGGCATATTGGAGAGTGTGTATGACATTGTGCCTGTCTCACCGCGCTCGTAGAAAGGATTGGTTCCCTCTCCGCGCCAGCTGCGACCTAACCAATTGACGTATGAACCATTAGACCAACCGTCAGCATTGCTGGTGAAGTCGCCATTGATCATCGAAGTGATGTCGCCCTTGTTAGTGGCAATCGTTGTCATCTTTGTCACCATATCACTGGCAGTATCGATGTCAGCTTGCAAAGCTGTAACTAATGCTGTTAAGTCATCGGTAGAAGTCTCTGTTGTAGCAGCTGCAGCAGCATCCAGATCGGCACTAAATGACTCATAGGTAGAAGCATGTATCTGGCTTTCGTAGCTTTCTAATGTAGCTACAAGACTGCTAATCTGGTTCAGAAGAATCTGATTGGGATGAACATCACCCTTGAGCAGCGGATTGGTCAAGCTCACCCATTGATATGCTTGAGAAGCCGATGCGCTAACATTGATGGTAACCGGTGTATTATCATTGGCCACAGTGAAAGCGACAAAACGGTATTCCCAGCCACGACCATTATTTTCGTTTGCAAAAGTACCTTCATCAAAGCTTGCAACACCAGCTGTGGTCACTCCCTTGCCAACGTCTTCCTTATGAGTTAAGGTTGTGGTTATTGGAGTGCTTTCGCCTACAGTTACAGTCATTGTTGAAGTAACAGGAGTGGATGCACGGGCAATGATACCCATGACATAGTTACCAGCGGGCAATGTTACAGTTTCTGTTCCGCTGTGGCTCCAACTATTTTGTCCCCATTCAGCGCCAGTTTGCTCATAATAGTTTTGATCAGTCTGACCATTCCAATGCTGATTACCAGTCAACATAGCCCAATCTGAAGTGGTCCAGTGTGTCATGTCAACATTGAGAAGGGTCGCATAGCTATAAGTATAATCATTCGTATAAATGTTGTAGTCGCTGACGTTCGAATTCTGGATAGCTGTTGTCAATGCTGCTATGGTGGCGGCACAGTTTTCAGCAGAAGCATTGGTATAAACCGTCTGGGCTGCAGTGATACCGGCCTGATAGATAGTCTCACTAGCCGGGAACACAGGCTTGTATGTTGTGTATGCTTGTGCATTGGTGATAGCAGTATTCAAAGCAACGTAATCTGCAATAGAAGCGTTTGCATTATTGATTGCAGTAGTAAGGTTTTCACTCATCGTTTCCAGAGTGCCGATAACAGTAATGTCAGAATAACCGTCTGTGGCATCAATAGCATCTTGCAAAGCAGTAGCGAAAGATGGATACATATGTGAAGTCTTAATACTATTAGCTGTCGAAATCTTTGCGGCAATAGCATCATAATAGTCGCTCAAGTCAGGAGCTCCAGTCATATAGAGAGCTACATTCTTACAAACATACCAGTTACCACCACCATTACAACTAATACCATACGTGATAGAACCATCAGTTACCATGACTGTGAGCGTGCGTTCATAATCACTGGGGGTACATCCGTCTTGTGCATATACGTCGACAGGAAGAGTCACATCATTGGCATAAACAGTGGCCAAATTAGCTCCAGAAGTAGATTCACCTCGAGGACTGTTGGCGACTGCATAGAAATGAATCTCATATTCACCATTGGCAAGGCCGTTTATTGTCTGATGCATTACATCACCATTGTTCATAACTGACCCCTTATAGGTCTCTGTTGCACCAGTAAATCCATACTGTGCAGGACCGTTACCCTGCGCACAGGTCCATGCATTGATAGCCATGTTCATCTTGCTTGTGAAATCGTACTTCACACCAGATCCCTTGACAGGATAAGACTTGCTCTCATATGTAACAAGAGCTGCGGCCAGATTATCAGAAGCAGTCTGGGCTTCTGCTAAAGTACCACTCATGGCAGTATTCAAGGCATCAACATAAGTCTTGAATGTGGCCCTTGCACCTACTTCATTCTCTGTAGAGTTCTCCCAGATAGCATAGGCCTCATCATATTGAGCTTGGAAGATTTCTGCTACAGTCTTCATCTTGGCAGAGAGTTCCTTGATGGTGTACCAGTTACCACCGGTAGCGATATTCTCAAGACCATACTCGATGGTTTCACCTTCTGCGGCCTCTACAGACAGGGTACGGATGTTGGCATCAGCCACGAGCGTGCATCCAGTTTGGTCTATAACTGTCATTGCTACAGTAGCCTTATTGCTGCCTGCAGTAGCGTAAGCTTGAGCGATGTTGTCACCAAAGATGTTGTTAAAGCCACGTCCAGAAGTCGAACTGGTCACTGCATAGAACTTAATTTCGTAGATACCATCTGCGGGAGCTGTGAAAGTCTGATACATGATTTTCCCAGCTTCATAATTAGCACCTTGATAGCGTTCTTTACCACCACCAAAATCACCATTAGAACCAGTCCAGTTACTTGACATGAGACTTGTGTAATCCGTCTCTGCCCATGTTCCGACTGAGCACATAAGTGCTACAATCGCGAAAAGTAATTTTCTTTTCATTTGTTTGTTGTTAGTTATTATAATGATGTTAGTAATATTTACTCTCTGCAAATTTGATATTTAGGTACGCGCTCACGCGCGTATAAAGACATTTTGGAGGCAATACCCCTAAAAAACGGCGCAAAGGTACAAAGAAAGGCCTAGATAGAGCCGTCAAGAGTGTTAAATATAATTAAAACACATTTCAAGGGTGTATTTTTAACACGCAAACTGCGGTCTCTTGATGATAAGACTGCAGTCTTCGGGCAATAAGACCACGGTCTTAAGACGATAAGACCGCGGTCCTCTAATGAGTTCCACCCATGGAACTCCTCTTAAGACCAGAGGCGATAGGGATAAAGGCGGAGATGGGAGTTATAATAACGGCGGTCACCTGTGACTTCCTCACCGAGGAAGGAGGGACGGAGGAAGGGTTCGTCGGAACCTGCAAGCTCTATCTCAGCCATGACGAGACCTTCGTTGTCGCCAAAGAACTCATCGACTTCCACGGTATGACCGTCCGCCAAGGGCACCAGCCACCGCTCCTTCTGGATGATGCCGGGCTCACAGAGCTGCATCAGATCGCGAGCATCGCCAACGGCAATCTCCGTCTCGAACTCATAACGGCTGAGACCGCCGTCGAGACTGGGGCCTTTGATGGTGATATAACCACGGTCGCCCCGGATGCGCACACGCACAGTGCGTCCGTTGCCGGAGGCGATATAACCTTGTTCGATGCGGGTGTGGCTGGCGGCCTGTGTCTTGTAGCTATCGTCGCGGACGCGAAACTTACGTTCGATTTCAAGCATACATGATCAGGTAGCCAAAGAAGATAATGAGGAAGAAGACGAGGAGTCCTCCTACAATCCAGTTGATGACGCGCTTTGCCTGGCGCTCTTCGCGTGCAGCCTTCCTGGCGGCGCGCAGCTCTTTCTTTGCTTTACTCATAAGTATCTAATTAAAACTAATTTATCTTTTTTCGGAAACAAATGCCCATAATAATCATAATTCTTAGTTACTAAAGGAGATTATGTCAATTATGGACATTCGTTTCAAATTTTATGCTTCACCGCCGAATTCCATCAGGTATGCCTTGATGAAACCGTCGATTTTGCCATCCATGACACCACCGACATCGGAGGTCTGGAAGCCGGTGCGGTGGTCCTTGACGCGGCGGTCGTCGAAGACATAGGAGCGGATCTGCGAGCCCCATTCAATCTTCTTCTTACCGGCCTCCACCTTGGCCTGCTCTTGCATACGATGTTGCAGCTCCTTGTCGTAGAGCATAGAACGCAGGAGTCGCAGGGCATTCTCCTTGTTCTTAGGTTGGTCGCGCGTCTCGGTGTTCTCGATGAGGATTTCCTCCTCCTCACCTGTATAGGGGTCTTTGTACTGGTAGCGCAGACGCACGCCGGACTCCACCTTGTTCACGTTCTGGCCACCGGCACCGCTGCTGCGGAAGGTGTCCCACGAGATGCGAGCCTGCTCGATGTTCACCTCGATAGAGTCGTCAACCAAGGGCGTGACGAAGACGGAGGCGAAGCTGGTCATACGCTTGCCCTGGGCATTGTAGGGGCTGACGCGTACAAGACGATGCACGCCGTTCTCGCCTTTGAGGTAGCCGTAGGCGTAGTCGCCCATGATTTCGAGGGTGCATGACTTGATGCCGGCATCGTCGGCTTCAAGGAGGTTGCTGATGACGCATTTGTAGCCGTTCTGCTCTGCCCATCGCATATACATACGCATGAGCATCTGTGCCCAGTCCTGTGCCTCGGTGCCACCGGCACCGGAGTTGATCTTGAGGACGGCATCCATGGCATCCTCCTCGCGCTGCAGCATATTACGCAGCTCCAGGACTTCGATGGAATCGATGGTTTTTGCATATAAATCATCCACCTCCTGCTCGGTGACGAGCTCTTCCTTATAGAAGTCAAAGGCGGTAGCGAGTTCCTCGGCGAGGGTGCTCACCTCTGCATAGCCCTTGATCCATTTCTCCAGGCCCTTGACCTTCTTCATCTGCTCCTCGGCACGCTTGGCATCCTCCCAGAAGTCGGGGGCCTGGGTGCGGAGCTGTTCCTCCTCGTATTCCATCTGCTTGCGCGGAATATCGAGGTATTTACAGAGCGCCTCCACGCGCTCCTGTACTTCTTTCAGTTGTTCAGCTGTTATCACTTTTCCAATTGATTATTTCTTTTCTCTCCCCTCTTTGAGAGAGAGGGGTCGGGGGTGAGTCTACTCCGCATACATGGCATCGATGAATTCTTTGTAGTTTCTGGCGATGACAGGGCGGCGCATCTTCAGGGTGTTGGTGAGCTCGCCTTTCTCCATGGAGAAGGGACGTGGCAGAAGGGTGATGCGCTTCACCTGCTCGTAGTGGGCAAACTCCTGCTGCAACATGGAGATGCGGTCGAGGATCATCTTCACCACCAAGGGGTTGTTGCAAAGCTGCTCGCGCGAGTCGAAGGCGATGGCATTATCGTGTGCCCATTTCTCCAACAGGGCGTAGTCGGGGATCACAAGGGCTGAGACGAACTTGCGTTCGTCGGCGATGATGGCGATTTCATCGATATAGCGATCCACCACGAACTTGGACTCCAACGCCTGCGGAGAGATATACTTACCGTTGCTGGTCTTGAAGAGGTCCTTGATGCGATCGGTGAGGAAAAGCTCACCGTTCTTGATGTAACCACTATCACCAGTATGGAACCAGCCGTCCTTGTCGATGGCTTGCGCCGTCATCTCAGCCTTACGGTAGTAGCCCTTGGTGATGGTGTCGCCCTTGAGGAGGATCTCGTTGTTCTCGCCGAAACTGATCTCGATGCCCTTGAGAACGCGACCCACGGAGCCGATGCTGACGGGGGAGTCATGCCAGTCGCAGCTGACGGTGGCGGTGGTCTCGGTGAGGCCGTAGCCAGCGGTCATATTGATACCGCAGGAGTGTACGAATTCCTCCACCTCACGCGGGATAGCAGCGCCTGCTGTGGGGAAGAAGTGAGCATTTTCGAGACCGAGCGTTTTCTTGAGGAGGGAGATAACGGTCCTTTCGTAGAAGGCATAGCGCAGCTTCAGCGGCAGCGGCGGGATGATGCCCCGCATCTTATAATCGACATTGTATTTCTTGCCTACTGCCAGGGCATCCAACATCAGCTTACGCTGCATGGCACTACTGGTGGCAATCTTTTCCTGCACACCCGCATAGACCTTCTCCCAGAAGCGCGGCACAGCAGCCATGCAGGTGGGATGTACCTCGCGCAGCGTCATCAGGATATCCTGCGGCTTGAGGTTGATGGCGAGCTGAGCGCCACGGCTCAGGCACCAATAGCTCCAAGCGCGCTCGAAGACATGGGTGAAAGGAAGGAAGCACATGATGACATCCTTGTCTGAGAGGTGCATCACGTTGTCGTTGGCCGGGATGGCAGCAGCATACATGCGATAGGTAAGTGTGACACCCTTAGAGACACCCGTGGTGCCGCTGGTATAGAGGATGTTCACCAGGTCGTCGGGCTGCACGCCGGCAGCACGCTTGGCCACCTGCTCCGCGAAGGGGAAGCCCTCGCCCTGGCGCAGGAACTCGTCGAAGTAAAGAGATATCTTGTCCTGCGGATTCTTCTGCACCGTGCGGTCGAAGATAATAAGGCGCTCCAACGTGGGACACATCTTGAGGACGCGGAAGGCGGTGTCGTACTGATACTGTTCGCCGACAAAGACAAAGCGGATGGAGGCGTCGTTGATCATGTACTGAATCTGTGCCTCGCTGCTGGTAGCATAGAAGGGAATGCTCACGGCACGGATGCCATAAGTACCAAAATCCACGCAGACGCTCTCAGGTTTGTTCTGCGAGAAGACAGCGATGTTCTCCTGTACGCCCACGCCCATCTTCATCAAGGCATTGGACACCAATGACACACGCTTGGAGAAATCGTTCCATGAGATGGTGCGCCAGGTGGCCGTAGCATAGTCGCGATAACTCAAGGCCACACGGTCGCCATAGACCTTGGCCTGCTCGTGAATGAGCACGGAAAGAGAAGCCTGATTCAGCATAAGCGGAGACGTTTGACAGAAAAGTTGGCACAAAGGTAGTAAAAAGTTGAGAGTTGAGAGTTGAAAGTTGAGAGTTTTATGTGAAATGATGTAAGTTTTTTCTTTTTTGGCTCATGAAGTAACACTTTTCTCGAAAAAAGAACGCATTTATGAAACACTAATAGAAAATTTCATTACCTTTGCAGCTGCAAGACGCAAAACTCACCATGAGTGACCCTATATCCCTGACCTCGGAAGCCGTTGCACTCCTGCAACAACTCATCGCCACGCCGCGCATCAGCCGCGATGAGTGTGCTGCGGCTGATATCCTGTACGATTTCATCGCGCAGCGGCAATGCGATGTGGCAGGGAACGAATGGTTCTCGCTGCAGCGCGACGGGAACAACATCTGGTGCATCGCCCGCGACTACGATGCCGGGCGCCCCACCATCCTGCTGAACGCACATATCGACACGGTGAAGCCCGTAGCCGCCTGGCAGCACGGCCCCTTCACGCCAACACTGGAAGGTGACCGACTCTATGGTCTCGGCAGCAACGATGACGGCGCCTCGCTGGTGGCATTGCTACAAGTGTTCCGGGTGCTGGCAACGCGTCCGCAAAGCTGTAACTTCATCTTCCTGGCTTCTGCCGAGGAGGAGGTGTCGGGGCAGGACGGCGCCGCACGGGCTCTGAAGCAGCTGCCACCCATCAGCGTAGCCCTCGTGGGCGAACCTACGAAGATGCAACCCGCCATCGCCGAGAAAGGACTGATGGTGCTGGACTGCACGGCCCACGGCAAGGCGGGTCATGCAGCACGCGACGAAGGTGACAACGCCATCTACCACGCCCTGCAGGACATCGAATGGTTCCGCACCTACCGCTTCCCCGAAACGTCGCCGCTACTGGGACCGGTGAAGATGAGCGTCACGGTGGTACAAGCCGGCACCCAGCACAACGTGGTGCCCGACCACTGCACATTCACGGTGGATGTGCGCTCCAACGAATGTTATTCCAACCAAGAGATATATGAACAGGTGCGCGCGCACGTGAAGAGCGAGGTGAAGGCACGCTCCTTCCGCCTCAACTCATCGTCCATCAACGAGCAACATCCGCTGGTGAAACGCGCCCTGGCACTGGGCACGACCCTGAACGGCGAGGAACGCCACACCTTTGGGTCGCCGACGCTCTCCGACCAGTCGCTGATGTCGTGGCCCTCGCTGAAGATGGGGCCCGGCGACAGCGCCCGCAGCCACACCGCCGACGAATATATCCGCATCCCCGAGATACAGGGTGCCGTAGAGGAATACCTCCACATACTCGACGGCATCGTCCTCTAAGTCCCCACACAGCCCTCATTACCTGCTTCTAACACTAACTACCGCTCATGCTCAAACAGATTCTCTCCCTGGTGCTCCTGACTGTGACCACGATGGCTACAGCCCAGGACTACGCGTTCCGTCTCAAGAACACGCTCGGCTTCCAGCGCACGGGCGAGACCGTGGAAGTGGCAGTACCCGAGGGCACCGACCTCAGCTGCTCGGCCCTCTTCGACGAAGCCGGCATTGCCGTGCCCTTCGAGGCTGTCGATGCCACCACCATCCGCTTTCAGGCCACCGTGGCACATGGCGCCACCGCAGGCTATGTCCTACGTGAAGGCACACCACAGACACCCACGAAAGTGACCTATGCCGCCGTGAAGATTCCCGCTTCGCGCGCCGACATCGCATGGGAGAACGACCTCTGCGCCTATCGCATGTATTCCACCGTGCTGCTCAAGAACGAGCCCAACACGGCACAGGGCGTGGATGTCTGGTTCAAGAAGAAGGCGACACCCGTCATCGATGACATGTACAACCTCAGCAACTACCACAACGAGAGCCAGTATGGCGTGGATGCCTATTCCGTCAACGGCAAGCGCTTAGGCTGCGGCGGCACGGCGGCTGTCGTGGGCGGTAAGTTGCAGATGCATAACCCCTACTCCACCTGCACGCTCGGCGAGCAGAGCGCACTGCGCTCCAGCTTCACGCTGACCTATAACAATGTCAACATCGATGGTGCCAGCTATACAAAGACGCTGACGGTGGAGACAACCGCCGGCGACCTGCTGAACAAAGGCATCGTGCGCTTCGACGGGCCTGCCAAGACATTCCGTCTCGCCGTGGCTATCTACCAACACACCGACATGACCCACCTCACCGAGGGCGTCGCCTTCACCGAGGTGCCGGGTGTCGTAGGCTGGGCCGAGGCGAAGAGCGAGGGCAGCATCACCAGCGCAGGCGCCCGCTTCTTCCAAGGGGCGTATATTCCCCAAATCGCAAATCCCTCCACTGAAGTCATCGATAATCACCTCTGCTTAGTGGTCGATTACACCGTGGGCACAGAGCTGACTTTCTACTTCGGAGGCGGATGGAACATCTTCCCTGCCGGGCAATATGACAGCGACGAGGCCTGGTTCGAAGCCCTCAGCCGCTTCAAGCAGGCAACGGAACAGCCGCTCACACCTACGTCCATGCAGACACTGCCCGCGAAGGACGACGTGATGGCTGTCCTGAACACTGTCAACCAGACATGGCAGGAGAAACACCCGACGCACGGCGACTACTTCTGGAACCGCGCCGTCTATCACATCGGTAACATGGCGGCCTACGATGCCACCGGCGATGCCGCCTACCTCGATTATTCCACAGCCTGGGCCAACCGCAACAACTGGTGGGGCGCCACGGGCACGGACAAGAGCAAATGGAGATACGCCACCTATGGCGAAGGCGCCGACTGGGTGCTCTTTGGCGATAACCAGGTGTGCTTCCAGGTCTATGCCGACCTCTACAACCTCGACCCCGTCCACGACACGAAGAAGATTGAGCGCGCCCAAGAGGTCATGGGCTACGAAATCTCAACTGCAAATACCGACTACCTCTGGTGGGTGGACGGCCTCTTCATGGTGATGCCGATCATGACAAAGCTCTACCACATCACGGGCGACCCAACCTACCTCGACAAGATGTATGCCTACTGGCAGTATGCCAACAGCATCATGTACGACGAAGAGACGGGCCTCTACTTCCGCGATGCGAAATATGTCTATCCCGCCCACAAGACGAACGCCGGCAAGAAGGACTTCTGGGCACGTGGCGACGGATGGATCTTCGCCGCCTTCGCCAAGGTGCTCAATGATCTGCCCGCAACCGATACACACCGCGATGAGTACATCGCCTACTACCGTCGCATGGCAGCTGCGCTGAAGGCTTGCCAGCAGGACGAGGGCCACTGGACGCGCTCGCTCCTCGACCCCGCTCAAGCACCAGGTTACGAGACTTCGGGCACCGCCCTGAACACCTTCGCCTACGCCTGGGGCATCCGCAACGGCATCCTCTCCGAGCTTGAATACGGCGCCACGCTGGAGCGGGCTTGGAACTACCTCACCACTATCGCACTGCAGGAGGACGGTACCGTAGGCTACATCCAGCCCATCGGCGAGAATGCCAGCCCCAACACCACCGTGAAGCCCACAGACTACCATGACTTCGGCATCGGCGCCTACCTGCTGGCCGCCTCAGAGATGAGCCGCCTCGCCATAGGTGACATGGAACTGCCGAAGCTGCGCGTGACAGGTGCCACTCTCGCTGACGAGACACACATCGTCGTGCGCTTCAACCAACTCCCCAACGTCGAGGAGGCGACGCAGGCAACCAACTACACGTTGCGCTCCGCCATTGACGGCGACCCATACATGAGCGAAGAGACAGCCGTGGATGCCGATGAAATCGTCCTTTCTGACGACGGCACCGTCACCATCACGCTGGCCGAGCCCCTCGACTACGGTCTCTTCACCTTCACCGTCGCAGGCATCCACAGCGCCGACGGCGGCGCGATGGCCGACAACCAGCGCCGCACGCTGCTACGTACCGTGCCCCTCGACGGCAGGCAGCAGAACATCACCCTCGCCGCCATCGGTTCACAGGACGGCAACCCCTACAGTAACGTCAACGACAACAACCTCTCCACCCGCTGGAGCCAGGAAGGTACGAACCAGTGGCTACGCTTCTACCTGAAAGCCGTGAAGAGCGTCTATGCCGTAGATGTCGCCTTCTACAACGGCAACCAGCGCGTCTTCTTCTTCAAGGTGCAGACCTCCATGGACACCAGGACATGGACCGATGCCACCGGCGACATTGTCAGCAGCGGCCTCACCAACGAGATGGAGCGCTACCGTTTCACGCCCGTGAATGCCAAATATGTGCGTCTGCTCTGCAGCGGCAACAGCGTCAACCAATGGAACAGCCCCACCGAAGTGCGCATCCGCTTTAATGAGCCGGACGGTATCGAGGACCTCACCCAACATGAAGGGGAGGAAGATGGCGCTGTGTATGACCTCAGTGGTCGGAAGATTGCAAACAGTCATTTGTCAAACCATCAAATATCCCGTGGTATCTATATCATCAATGGCCGTAAGGTCGTGAAGAAATGAAAACAATGAATTACCCTTCTGAAAAACATTACTGCCTCATCTTAGCCGGGGGCACCGGAAGTCGCCTGTGGCCCGCAAGCCGCGAGAACTTCCCAAAACAATTCATGGATTTTGAAGGCACTGGGCGCACGCTGATCCAACAGACCTACGACCGCCTCTCACGCATCATCCCCCCCGAGAACATCTATATCAGCACGCAGAAGTCATATACGGCCATCCTGCAAGAGCAGCTGCCGCAGCTGTCACGCGAACAGATCCTAGAGGAACCCGTGCGCCGTGGTACCCTGGCACCCGTGACTTGGGCGACAACGGTCATCCTGCGCCGATGCCCCGAAGCGTGCATCGTGCTCTCCCCCTCTGACCAGGTCATTTATGGAAACGAGCTGTTCGACAACGACCTCCTGCACGCCCTTCATGCTGTGGAGAACCATTCGGGTGTTATCACCATGGGAGTCGCACCTACACGCCCCGAAACGGCTTACGGTTATGTACAAATGGGAGAATCCATCGATGAGGAGCAGCGTATCTGCCGCGTCAAGACGTTCACTGAAAAACCCGACCAACAATTCGCTCAGATGTTCATGGACAGCGGTGAGTTCCTATGGAACACTGGTCTCTTCGTGTTCGGTGCCCACTATATGCTGCATAATATCATCAAACATGTGCCCGAATACCAAGATGTATATCCTTCATTGGCAACGTATGCCGTACTGCCCAACCTCTCGATGGAACACGCCGTGCTGGAGCATACAGGGCACAGCTACGTGCAGAAGTGCCGCTTCGGATGGACCGACGTAGGTTCGTGGCAGAGCATTGCCACCGATGCCATCAACACACCACATGTCAACACGCCCTATCCACCCACGGACGTGAAGATTGACGGCCGCAACAACGTCACCCTCCACAGCGAAGCCCTCTTTGACAACGCTATTGGCAATATCGTGCGGCTACCGTCAGGACACATGGCAGCCATCAGCGGACTGGATAACTTTGTGATTACAGAAGAAAAAGGCGTCCTGATGATTTGTCCCAAGGACGATGCTGCCGCGATGCGACGCCTACAAACCCTCGCTCACCTCGATGATTTGAACGAATAAAGAAATCATTGATAGGCTTTGCGGTTGAGCTTGCCATTGAAGGTTCGGTGGATGGAGGGGACAGCCTCGTAGAGGAGGGGAACTTTATAGGTCTCCAGACGATTCTTTAGGTGAAGGGCCAGGGCGCGCTTGTCGAGGCTCTGGCCGTTGCGTAGGACGACGAGAAGTTTAAGAGCAGTACCAGTGATAGGATGCTCTACGGGGATGCAGATGCAGTCCTGAATGGTAGGATAGGCCATGGCAGCATCCTCAACCTCGGTGGGGGCGACCTTGAAGCCACCGACATTGATGACATCGTCTTCGCGGCCTGCGAGATGGAGCATCCCCTCCTCGTCCAAGCGGCCGAGGTCGGAGGTGTAGAGGGTGCCGTCGCGCAGAACGGTTGATGTACGCTCGGGATCGCCGATATAACCGGTCATAAGGGTATCACCTTGACAGGCAATGGTACCGCTGTCGGTGATAAAGAGACGAGAGTGGGGCATCGGGCGACCGAGACAGCCGGCTTGGCACCGGCCGTCGTTGAAGTTATAGGTGCTGATGATGCCGGTCTCGGTGGAGGCATACGTGTTGTAGAGACGCGTATGCGGCAACAGGCGGCAGAGGGCTTCCATGTCGGCCTGCGAGATGGCTGCAGCACCTGTCTCGATGAAGTCCATACGGTCAGCGAGCGCGGCCAGACGGTCGGCACTCAGCTGAATGAGGATGCGGATGCTGGCAGGGACGAGGAAGGTGCCGAACTTCGGAGCGGGATAGTTGAAAGCGTCGAAGAAACGGTTGATGTCCTTGATGCCATCAACGATGATAACCGTAGCACCCAGCATGAGGACGGGGTAGAGCTTAGAGAGACTGCCGATATGATTGAGGGGGCCATTGATGACGAAAGCGAGGTCGTGGCTAAAGCCCTGACCGGCGATGAGGTTCTCGGCATCGGCAAGGATGGTGCGATGGCTAATCATCACGCCCTTGGACTTTCCTGTGGTACCAGTGGTGTAGAGCACGTCGGCGGTGCCTGCAGGGATGGGATGTCTGCCGAGTTCATGGGCGACAGCCTCAAAGACGGCCTCAGGCATATCACGCTCCAAGGGTGCAGCAGCATAGCCTGCACGGTGGAGGGCGAAATAATCGACAATGAAGTCGATGGTGGGGAAGGCACGCAGGCAGACAAGGGAGGCCCCTCCCCCGACCCCTCCCCTGTTAGGGCGGGGAGAAGCGTCGCAAGGCGACGCCATCTCATCGATGCGGCGGTTGAGCTCTGCATAGGTGCAGTGCTCGTCACCACAGACGACAGCCACCTTGTCGGGGTAGCGCTGTGCGTTCAACGCGATATAGGATTCTAGAGACATCATGAACGTTTAACGATTAGCGTTTAGCGTTGAGTTTGCTTTCCACCATCGCGACGATGCTGTCAAGGGATTTCAGGTTCTTGGGGGTGGCGTCGGAGGCTTCCAACTTGATGCCGAACTCATCGGCCAGCATCATGAGGATGGTGGTGACACCAAGGGAATCGAGTTCGCTGAAGAGGAAGTCGGAGTCGAAATCTACCAGGGGTAGTGCGTCCTCCAGCATCTTGCGGATTTTATCTTTCATTGTTGTTTGTTGATAAGGGGATTTGCGTAGATATGAAGCAGGATGTCACGCATCTCGGCATAGGCGCTGGCATCGCTGATACCCATGCCGCGCAGCTTGGTGAGGTGCTGCTCGAAGGCGGCGCGCTGGTCGGCGGTATAATGGGCGGTATGCTCGGTGGTGCCGCGGAGGATATCGAGGGCGATGTAGTTGTTGGGCGCGAGGTGGTAGGCGCTGAGGATGCGCTGGTCGATGAGGTGCGCTACGGAGCGGTGGAAAGCCCCACCCTCGCTGTGTCCGTTGATAGAATCGTCGGACACAGCGAGGGGCTGCAAGTCGGCTGCGGTGATGAGGGGACAGAACTCGATATGGACAGCACCCTTGGGCTGCATGATGCCGGTGAGGATGCTGTTGAGGTCCTCGCCAGGACTCTTGACGTACTTCGTGGAACGGCTGAGGTAGAGTTCGCGTGCTTTGAGGAGGTCGCAGCTCTCCCATTCGTAGCTGATGCTGACAGGCACGATATGCAGGTCGGCGAGGGCACGGATGGGGTCTTTGGCAAGGCTCATGCCGAACATCTTGATGATGCCTTGGTCGGTGCGGTCGTCACCGTCCTTGGTGCGTCCGTTGCGCTGTGCAATCCACACGCTCTGATGCTTCTCGGTGATGCAGTAGCGGATATAGTCGGAGAGATGCTTGGAAGAGTGGTAGAACTCACGTGGTGTGCCGCCACGCTCGACACGGAACATCTTGTTACACTTGCCGATATCAATGACCAACGGGGTACTCATGAGGTTGGCACCGAAGGTAATCTCCGAGGTCTCATGACCTTCACGGTAGAGGGCGTATTGCAGGAGGCAGGCATCCAACATGATGTCACGATGATTGCTCACGAAGAGGTAGCGCTGCTGCGGGTCGAGACGGTCGAGGCCGGCGTAAGTGAAGGACGTGGTGCTACGGGCGATGGCCTGCTCATTGACACAACGCATGACCTCCAGCTGGAAGTCGCGGATGGTCGTGAACTGGCGCATCAGCGCCTTCACGCGCTCCAAATCCTGACCGGGATAGACATACTGTGCCAGCAACGGGAAGTGCTCGCTGTCGGCGATACGCTGCATGGCAGCGGGTATCTCTGAGTCGTAGTAGGGTCGGATGTCGTCAAAAGAGGAAGTCATATATAGGGAAAAATGAATAATTAAAAATGAAAAGTGAAAAATTAAAAGTGAAAAATTAAAAGTGAAAAATTAAAAATGAGAAGTTAAGAGTGATACATTAATGAAATAGCTGATGGAACCATTCGAGGAAGGTCTGTTGCCATTGAGCGGTCTCGGTGGAGAACTTACGGCTGTCACCTCCGAAGCCATGGCCACCTTCTCGGTACTGGGTATAGAGATGAGGGATGCCGCGAGCGGTGAGGGCGCTGTCCAGCAGGACGCTGTTCTGCCATTGCACGATGGGGTCATCGACACAGTTGAGCAGGAAAACAGGAGGGCAGTCGGCTGGGATGTGCATCTCCAAGGACATGGAGTCACGCATGGCCTGACGGCGCTTACGGTATTCACCGAGGAGGGCGCGGCGGCTACGTTTATGGACATAGGGCGGCTGCATCGTCACCACGGGGTAGATGGGTGCCACGAAGTCGGGGCGCAGGCTGACCGTATGGGTGATGCCGAGGGGTGCAAGGAAGTCCGTGGCAGCATAGGCAGCAGCACTCATGACGAGGTGGCCGCCTGCCGAGAAACCCATGGCACCGAGGCGCGAGGGATCAATGCCGAAGTCCTGAGCGTGTTCGCGGATGTATTGGATGGCACGCTGGATGTCGCAGATGGGGTCGGGGTGACGATGGCCACGACTGATGAGGCGCGAGTGGGTGATATAAGGAACGATACCCTGCACACGGTACTTGAGGACAAAGGCAGCGATGCCGTTGTCACGGAGCCATTCCGCCACGCGAACGCCCTCAGCCTCGTAGTCGTGCCAGCAGTAGCTGCCACCAGGACAGACGATGATGGCAGGCCTCTCCCCCGACCCCTCCCCCGTGAGGGAGGGGAGATATGGCACAAGGGTGACGCTGGAAGCACGCACAGGGGTGCCGTCCCAGAGTCGGATGGGGGGCCTCTCCCCCGACCCATCCCCCGTGAGGGAGGGGAGAGCTGGCGCACTGATGGGGAGACAGGCTAAGAGGAGGAATAGGATGAGAAGATGCTTCACGGATTAACTTTCAACTATCAACTATTAACTTCTTAACAACTTATGTACCTCTTCGGCTGGGAGCTGGGTATAGGCCGGACGCTCACCGGAGAAATCCACACGGAAGTACTCCTCATCGTAAAAGGAGAGCTTGCTGTTGGTGTCGGGGGTGCACTCAAGGTAGATGATGTCGGAGAGCTGTAGCCCTTTGGCCTCGCAGATCTGCTCTGCCAAGCTGCGACCGGCATAGGTGACGCTCGTACCAGGGTTCTCCTGATACATCTCTGTGACGATGACAACGGTCTTTCCTTCCACCTCGCGGATCTTGAGTCCGCAGGCTGATGGCATATCCCACTGGCCGCGGAAGGGGAAGATTTCATCGTAGTATGCTTTGGGTACTTTCATCTGAGTAAAGAGTGAAAAATGAAAAGTGAAAAAAGGTTAGGTGTTCACATTACGCTTGGAGCGATCGACAGCATGGCCGAAGCTCTGGTTCATGAGGCGACGGTCACGGGGACGGTAGGTGCCTTCGTTCATCTCGCGGAGGGCCACCTGACAGAAGAGATTGAACATCTTCGCCTCCTGGCTCTCGTCCTTGTAGAAACTCTGCCAAGCGTAGTCGTAGAGTTCCTGCAGGCGCTCGGGCGACATATGCTTGGGTTGGAATACGACCTGTCCGGCGTTGTAGTGGTCCCAGTCGAAATCGATGATGCGCCCCTGGCGCAGCAGGTCATCGTAGCCCTTGGTGTGGGGGAAAGGTGTCATGACGGTGAACTCGGCCAGGTCGAGGTCGATCTCCCCGAGGAAGTCGATGAGACGTTTGATATCATCCTCCGTCTGGTTGTCGAGGCCAAGGAGGATGGTGCCTTCGACACCGATGCCGTTGTCGTGATAACGCTTCACGCGTTCCTTAATATAATCGCTCGTATCATAGACGGCCTGATAGACATACCAAGCGCCGGCCTTAGCAGCGAGATCAAGGATTTCAGGGTCATCCTCGATGGTGTGGCTGATCCACTTCTTCTTGAGCGGCGCAATGGCCTTGAAGAGCTCTCGCTCCCAATCCTTGTTCTGCGCCAATGAGTTATCAACAATGAAAAGGCGGTTGTTGTCGATACCGGCCATATCCTCTACCACTTTATCAATAGGACGCGGACGGAACTGACGACCGCCGAGGTAACTGACGGCACAGGGATAGCAGCTGAAGCGGCAGCCGCGGCTGGCGTGGAAGAGGTCCACCATGGGCACTCCCTTGTGGTTGTAGAGGTCGCGCTTATAGAGGTCGCGGCGGCAGGGCCCCACACTCTCGATGGGTGGCATCTGCCCCATGTAATTATACACCTTCTTCAGCTCACCACGCAGGAAATCTTGCATAACAGCATCCATACGTCCCTCACTCTCACCCAAAAAGAGGCTATCGACATGCTTCACCATGTCCTCTGCGTGGAGCATGGCAGAGATGCCACCGGCGATGACAAGCTTACCCCTACGATGGTACTCATCGGCGATGGCCCAGGCCCGCTTGACCTGTGTGGAGAGCATCGTGGAGAGGGCTACGATGTCGCAGGACTCATCGAAATCTATGGCTTCGACGTTCTCATCCGTGAAGGACACCTCCACATAGTCCGGCAGGGTGGCAGCAAAAGCCACGGGACCGTGAGGCGGTAGGTTGAAGGTGGTCTGTCCCCTCAACTTCTGCCACTTTGGGTAGATGAGTTTCATCTTAATAGATTCCATATGTATAATTGATAATTTACGACTTATTTGAGTAATGTTTATTGATTCTGTCAACGATGGTGTTGGTGCCGAAGATGACTTCGGCGGTGCTGATGGCCGTGAGAGGGACACCGCAGATGCCGTGTAGGTTGACGCACTGCCCTGAGAGCAGCAGGTTGGGAATCTTGGTGACGGGCATTACCATGGTGCGAGCCGGGTCATGAGCATCTTTCTGGTAGCCGTAGAGCGCACCACAGGGAGAACCATAGTAGTCGCGGATGGTGAGGGGTGAGGCGGCGATATAGGTCTGCACCCTATCGCGGAAGCCAGGGTATAGCTGTTCCATCTTATCAAGGATGCGCTCTGCCTGCTTCTGCTTCCAGGCTTCATAGTCAGCACCGCGATGTCCGACGCGTGTGTCTGCCCATTGTTTCACCTGTGACCAGGGCATAATGCAGTTGACGGTCATGCGCTGTGCCCATGGCCCTTGGTCTTCTGTTGGCGGGGTGATATACATCATACCGCGCGGCCAGGTGGCTGCATCGTAATCCGCGTGGTTCCACACAAGGCCGTAGTCGTCCTGCAGGTAGCAGGTGTGGTTGATATAGGGGAAGTTCTCCGGCTTGAAAACGATGTAGAGGATGAAGGCGGAATAAGTGAGGGGAGCATCATTAAGACGGGTGATATACGCCTTCGGTAAGGCACTCTCGGGGAGCAGGGCGAAGAGGCGCTGCGGGTGCAGCGTGTTGATGACATAATCTCCCGTATAGCGCCTGCCCTGAGCGGTCACGACGGCGGTGGCACGCTTGTCCTCTACCTCCACGGCAGTGACAGCATCGCCGGTGATAACGTGGCCGCCACGCTCAGTGATAACGCGTGCCAGTTCCTCGGCCATGTGCTGACT